>Ga0209634_1001716_pt1 | contig 15885 bp, 16 predicted proteins | sample LinPmetageLP40_FD_184043 | JGI IMG/M metagenome (GOLD analysis project Ga0209634, IMG submission 184043) | Marine viral communities from the Pacific Ocean - LP-40 (SPAdes) (version 2) | ecosystem: Environmental > Aquatic > Marine > Oceanic | place: Pacific Ocean | collected 2010-08-26
GTCAACAGAATACGGGTCAACAGAATACGGGTCAACATTACTGGTTGTAGTAACGGATGTAGTAACGGATGTAGATCCGGTCGTTCCTATAACGCTACTATTGTCTACTCTATTAGGATCTACTATTTCACCCATAAAATTTTCAATAGTAGCAAAGTTTTCTATATTAAAACTTTTAGACATTAAATATATATATATTAAGTTAGATTTAAAATTATTTTTATATATTTATTTCAGGAAATTCATTTTCATTAAAATTTAACTTTTTCTTAATATTATTTAAATTATTTTTAAATTTTTTATTAGGAATAGGTAATCTAGGATTAAATTGTCTTGTTTTAACTTCAATTTTACCATCATATTGTCTTTTCTGATACATTCTTTTTGATTTCCATTTTTTTTTTTCTTCTTCTGGTTTTTGTAATTCTTTCCATAAATTAATTTTATTAATTTTATTAATTTTTTTTTTAATAATTTTATTATTTTTTTCTATGGTATATTTATCATCAATATTACAACTACTTAATTTATCATTAATTAGTTTATTATAATTTTCGTATTCTTCTTCTGATTCAGACTCACTAGGAGGAAATAGTCTATCCGGTTGGGGTGCTATTTCAATTTCGTCTTCATCATCGGACCAGTTATAATTTTTAGACATTATAATATAATAATTTTTGTGTTTATATAATAATATTTACGATTATAAATTTTATTGTGTAAATTTAAATTAAAATTTAAAATCTTTTGTAACCGTTTGTGCCCATTGAAATCTAGTTAATAATGATTTATTAAAAAGTTTATCTGATGGTATTTCAAATTTCTTTATAAAAGCAAAAATAATTCTTGGGTCAATATAATTATTTTTTGAAGTACCTAAAGAAACATTTTTCATTTTACTTTTAGTTTCTTTTTTTAATTTTAGGGTTTTAATTTTAGCATCAATTTTACTAATCATTTCTTTATTTTTTTTGTCTTTGTATTTTTTCTTTTTTTTATTTAAATTTTTAATTTTATCATTAAAAGTTTCTAACTGTTTTTCTAAATTACCACTTACAGCTTTTTGATGATTACATAAAAGAGCAACTGACGTATTTGCTTGATTAAAAAAAGAAATTAAATAATTAATTCTTTCAGATTCTGGAATTTTTAAAACTGTTTCTAATTTAACTTTATCTAGTTCTTTCTGAAATAAATGTGAAGCATTATATGTTCTCCATACTTTTGCTGTTAGACCTTTCATAAAAGATTCTAAATATTCATTTAATGAAGAATTAGATATTTTATCGAATAATTCTTTTTTTTTATCTTTATTATAAACAAATGTTTTTAGATTATTATAAACATTATCGTGTACTTTAATTTTTTTACAGTATCTAATAGAATCTTTACCTAAAAAATCTAATTTTATAGTATTTGCTTCAAGAAATGTAAGATGTTCTACTCTTAATGAAGTGACACCTACAGTATCTGCTTTCTCTTTTGTATTTTTTTTTCCCCCAACTCTTAGTGCTAAATTATCTATAAAATATAACGATGTCGCTAATTGTCTTTTTATTTGAGACTCGCTTGATAAATCTTTAGAATAAATATCTCTTATACTTTTAGATTTTTTTTTTAAACTTCTTGCTAAATCAAATTTACTTTCATCGCTTTTAGATTTAAAAATAGATTCCATAGATGTAAAAACATATTTATTTTTATTTGAAATAATATCTACCCAAGTAGCTAACCATATAACATTGTCATCGTGTATTACTTTTTTCCAATCACCTGGTACATTTGGTTTAGGTATAGGAGAGTTTTTATCTATATTTATTGTAACATCTTCTGGATTAATTCGTTTTTTAATTTTACCTAATTTTGGATGTGTCCCTCTTCCCATAAATATTCCAGGTGGTTCAATTCTATAATTACCAACTTTTTGCTGTGTTCCGTCAATTATACAATATTTATAAGGTTCCTGAATTTTATCATTTTTATTTTTAATTCTTATTTTTTCTTCTTTTGAAAAATTTTTTCTTCTTTCTTTAATATTGTCAATATGTTTTTTAATATCAGACATATTTATATCATCAATAGAATCTACTTTAATATTACCTAATGTTTTTTTAAAATCACTAAAAAAATTAGTTTTAAATTTATTATTTTTAATATAATCTGTATCTAAATAATTTGCGTATAATGTTATATATTCTTCAGCTAATATTGGTAATATAATTGGTCTACCGTTAATTATTACAGGTATTTTATGTGGTTTATATTCTTCAGGAAAAAAAGGACCATTATGTCTAAAAACAGTCCATTGTTTTTTTTTTACTTTTGCGCCACCATATAATTGATACATATAAAAAACTTAGAAATTTTTTATATATAACATTTTAAAATTAATTATTAGTATTAATTAAGTTTAGTGTTTCTCTATTATTATTAGTAATACAAGCACAATAAATAGGAATACATATAGCCGAAAATAAAATAGTAACTATAATTAAAATTGATTCAATTTCATTCATTTAATTTAATTTAAAAGATTTATATTCTTTATATTAATTTATTCACATGAATAGCATTTTGATGAATGTTGTTTTTTACTTTCTTCTTCACAAGAATAACATTTAGATGGATGATGTTTATCACTTTCTTGATCGCAAGAAAAACATTTAGATTTACTAAAAAATTCTAATACTTTTTTATTTTTAATAATATAAAGTAATATTATTAAACTAATAAACAATAATATTAATTTCATAAAATATATATAATGATAGATAATAATAAATTTATAAATTATTCTAAAAAAAATAATATAACAAAAAAAATATTATTAGAAAATTATTTTATTAATAATAAAATATATATAATGATATTTAAACAATTATATTATTTAATTATGGGAATAAAACTATATAAAATAAAATTACAATATATTTTACTTTTTACACCATTACCACGCTATTTTAAAATAAATGATCATAAAAATAAATTTATAAATATATGTAATAAATATTCTAATTGTTATAATTCAGCAAATTTAATATTAATGGGAAATGTAATTTTACCACATCCAAGTATTTGTCCAATTCCATTTTTATTTCAACATAAATATAATAATAAAATTAGATATACACTAAGTAATGTTTATTATTATGAATTAACAATTGAAAAAACAAATTTTAAAGAACCTTTTGAAAATCAAGCTATATCAATTGGTTATGGGGTTGTGCGAACACCTATTACTTATAATTTTGTAGGATGGGCTAAACATACAGTTGGGTATCATAGTGATGATGGAATGATTTATGCTAATAATGTTATAATAGCAAAATCAGATAAATATTCAAATGGTGATACTATTGGTGCTGGATTAATATATGTAGAAAAAAATATATATAAAATTTTTTTTACATTAAATGGAAATTTAATTCATTTATATAAAACTCTAATAACAAATAAAAAATTAAGTGTTATGATTAATCTTAATTATTCATCGTCGGTTAAAGTAAATTTTGGAGAAGATAATTTTTTATTTGATTTTACATCTTTAATAACATCAAACGTAATTACAACAAAAAATAATTTTATTGATAATTTTTCTTTAAAAAATTTTATTTATAAATCAAATAATAGTAAATATAAGTTTAATAATATTTTACTAGAACCATTATTATAATACTTGAGTGTCTTTACAAAAAAACACATTTATCCACTTTATAAAATTTGATAAAGCTAATATTGCTTTATAAGAATATTCTTTATTATTTATCAAATTTTTTAATTTTATAATTTTATCTTTTATTTCTAAATCAACAAGTTGAAGAATTTCTATATCTAATAAAGGATTAAGTGGTGTTTCTAATATATATTTTTCTGAAATATTATTTATTTTATTTTTAAAATTAAAAATAAAATTTGATTGTACTGTATTTTTATCTATACTATATTTAATAATATTTAATTCCATTATATTATTTAAAAATAATATATTTTTTTAAATGTTCTCATATAATTATTTCTTAAATCTATTTTTAATGATTATTTATTTTCCCTTTTTTTTTAATTTAAGCACTTTTTTATTACCTATAGTTTGTACATTAATAACTTTTGGTTTATTTTGTGTATTCTCATCAATACGATGTTTTAATGGTATTAATTTTTGTTCAGTATAATGAATTTTTCGCGGTTTTATCGTTATTAATTCTTGTTGTAATTTACCTAGCGTAGTTTTTAACTGTCTAATTTTTTGTTTAGACAAATTTATTTGAAAACCATCTTCCCCAGTTTTACCATTATTTAATAACTGTTTGTTAATATCGTTTATTTTTTCTTGTAACTGTTGTTTTTTTTTATTTATATTTTCTTGACTTTCACAATTACAGTGACCTTCTAAAAAATCATCAATACAAACTAAATCTTTATGCGAATGAACGCCAATTTTACAATTTCCCATTCCCGGACAAATTTCTTTAATTGAAAATATTTTTGATTTATTATCTAATAATTCCTTATGTTGTGGACAAAAACGTAATGTTCTAACTAAAGCCCATATATCATCTTCATTATTTAGAAAAAATTTAGGTATTAATTTAATATTAGTATAACTTGTATCATTATTATAATGAAATTCTTTTTTAAGTTTGCGATGATATCTAGTTATATCTTGCCAAAAAAATAATAAATCAATAAATGACATTGATTCAATATGATGAATTTTACTTTTATATATTAGATTTTTTACTAACGGTTTTTCTGTTGTAAGAACAATTAAAATATTCTGTTGAATTTTATAAAGATCAACGTGCTCTTTACATTTTGTATTCCATTTTTCAATATGAGGTTTATATTTAAAATTACTTTCTGAGTGACAATTATAACAATCATCTTTTCCATAAATACAAGGTCGAATTTGTTGTATATTATATCCTTGTTGTTTTAATATATTTGCGTAGGTGGATAAACACCAGGTGAATTTATCTTTAGTATAATGTTTAGATGGCATTACTAATAATATTTTAAATAAATAAATAAATAGTTCAATTTTTTTAATCCCAAAATTCGGCAAGTGATTTTAATATATTAAACCTATATTTTTGGTTTGATGAATTACCTATTTGTTTTTCTAATTTAGAGTCATCCATAAATAGATATTTAATTAATTGATTGGTTAAATTATTTTTAACAACTAAAAATCCTTCAGAATAATTTAAAAAATTTTCTTCTGAAATATTATAAAATGGATGTGAAACAGGGATAATTTTATTATTTTCTACCTCATTTATATAATTTATAAATGTATATTGAGCTTCAAAATAGCTTATATTATGTTCTTTATTATATTTTTCAATTAAATTTATATGTAAAGTAGTTTTATAATTATTATTATTAACATTTTTTGTAAAAATAAATTGTTTTGATTTATGAGAATGTATTTCAATATGTTTCGATTTATTTATTATTTCAAAATATTTATCTGTTTGATTATATAGTTTATTTAGTTTATTTATAGCAATATTTTCCATTATTTATAATTATAACTATAAATAAAAATATATTTTTATATCAATTTTTATTTAAAGTTATTTTTTTATATTTACTTATAATGAGTAAAACAATAATAATTAAAAAATTTAATTCAATTATGACAGACCTTTTAGAACAAGTTAGTCCTTTATTAGGAAAAAAATATTGTATTTATTTTAGTCAATTAATTAAAGTAAATTCAGTATTACCAATTAAAAATTTTGTAGAATATGGTATTCAACATAAAAAAATAATAATGGACAGAAATCCTGATTATTTTTTAAGCAATGAAACATATAAAACAGATGTTAAAAAATATTATGGTGACAAAGCAGATAATAAATTAATGGAAATATTAAATTTTAAAATTATTTATAATACTATTGATAAAGACTCTCGAGATAATTTATGGGATATTGTTATTGCTTTACTATTATTAGCTGAAGAATATAAATCTTTATAATTACTTGGAAGCATATAATTTATTATAATTACTTGGAAGCATATAATGCCGTATATTCACGAGCTTTAAAATCGTGAATAGATCTATCTGTTTTAAATAAATTAGCAATGGCCGGAACAAGCGGATCTTCGGGATTTGGTTCTGCTAATAAAGAACAGATAGAAATTAAAAGTTTACCTGTTGTTAATACTGGACTCCAACTTTTATTTAAAATGTCTAAACAAATACCACCTTTTCTATTTATGTTACAATGATATATAGGAGTAGTAAAGTAAACAATAGGAGGTTTAAATGGATACTTCTCTCCAAATTCAATCATAACATTAAATATACCTCCTTCGTATGGTGTACCAGTTGGTCCAAAAATAGTTGCCTGCCAAACATTTATATTATCTTTATATGGTCCTGCGGAACAATTTTCAATTGGATTTTTATTTAAATCTTGTAACTCTTGTTTCAATCGTTTTACTATTCTAGTCATTATTAATATAATACATTATATTAATAATAATTTAAATCAATTTTTAAAATAAAATAATAGATATTTAGTATTCTTAATCAACTTCTTCAACAGATGGATTTTCAGCAGAAGTTTCAGACGTCCCACCTTGTTGCATATTCTTCATCATTTCTGCCATTTGTGCTTGTTGTTCTGGAGTCATGTTATTCATATCTGGCATTCCACCTGGCATTCCACCTGGCATTCCACCTGGCATTCCACCTGGCATTCCACCTGGCATTCCACCTGGCATTCCGCCTTCAGGCATATTTGCTTGATATGCTTTCTGAACAATAGGCATAAGTTTACCTTCAACCTCTTTATATCGTTCATCGTATTCTTCAACAGTACGAGTTCCATCGTCAGCATCAACCCAATCCAATGTTTCTTGTGTTAGTGTATCAACTGTATCTACATCTTCTCCTAGAGCAGTCTTCATTTTTTCATCCTCTAGCATCGAACTCCGAAGGGAAAAGCAATAATTTTCAATTTTGTTTTTTGATTCTACAAGTTTACGAACATTTTCATCTTCTTCTTTAAACTTTTCGCCATCAGCCACCATTTGTTCAATATCTTCTTTACTCAAACGGTTTGATTCATTTGTAATAGTAATTTTTTCTTCCTTCCCAGAACTTTTTTCTACTGCTGAAACTGTTAGAATACCATTAGCATCAACATCATAAGTAATTTCAATTTGTGGTTGTCCACGTGGCATTGGTGGGATTCCGGTAAGTTGGAACTCACCGAGTTTATTATTATCAAGTGTTCGTGAACGTTCACCTTCAAATACTTGAATAGTAACTCCTGGTTGATTATCAACTGCTGTACTAAAAGTTTGTGATTTTTTAGCAGGAATAGTAGTTCCTCTATCAATTAGATTAGTCATCATACCTCCGGCAGTTTCAACACCAAAAGATAGCGGAGTAACATCCAAAAGTAGTAGATCATTAGTTGTATCATCAACAATACCAGAAAGAATTGCTGCTTGAATAGTAGCACCATAAGCAACTGCTTCATCTGGATTGACACTATGATTCAACTCTTTTCCATTAAAATGTTTACTAAGCATATCTTGAACTTTTGGAATTCGAGTAGAACCACCAACAAGAACAATTTCATCAACTTTTGATTTATCCATTTCAGCATCTCTCAATACACGTTCAACAGGTTCAAGACATTTAGAAAACAAACTAGAACAAAGATTTTCAAACTTTGCTCGCGTAATTGTAGTATAAAAATCAACACCATCTGCTAGAGCATCAATTTCAATACTAGCACTAGTTGATGATGATAGAGTACGTTTTGCTCTTTCAGCAGAAGTTCGTAGACGCCGAATAGCACGTTTATTAGTTGTTAGGTCAATTTTATTTTTACGTTTAAATTCTTGAACTAGATGTTGAACCAAAAGATTATCAAAGTCCGAACCACCTAGATGAGTATCACCTGCCGTAGCTTTAACTTCAAAAACACCATCTTCAATATTAAGAAGTGAAACATCAAAAGTACCACCACCTAGATCAAAAATCAATACATTTTTTTCACCTTGTGATTTCTTATCCAAACCATATGCAATAGCAGCAGCTGTTGGTTCATTAATAATTCGAAGAACATTAAGACCCGCAATAAGTCCGGCATCCTTTGTAGCTTGACGTTGAGCATCATTGAAATAAGCAGGGACTGTAATTACAGCATCTTTAACTTCTTTATTTAATACAGCTTCAGCTGTTTCTTTAAGTTTAACAAGAACCATAGAAGCAATTTCTTCAGGGGTAAAATGTTTTTCTTCTCCTTTATAATTAACTTTTACTTTTGGTTTTCCTTTATGATTAGCAATATCAAATGATAAACTTTTCATATCACTTTGAAGATGTGGGTCATTAAATTCTCTTCCAATTAGACGTTTAGAGTCATAAATAGTATTTGTAGGATTGCTGGTAGCCGCATTCTTAGCAGGGTCTCCAATTAGTCTTTCTGTATCTGTAAATGATACATATGAAGGGGTTGTACGATTTCCTTGGTCGTTTGCGACAATTTCAACTTTGCCATTTTGATAAATTCCAACACAAGAGTAAGTAGTTCCGAGATCAATTCCGATAGTAGCCATTAAATGTATAAATTGATTAAAACTTTAAATAAGTTTATATCAATTTTTTTTATATCTATAGCGTCCATTTATTTCCACATTCTAAACAGGTTATAAATTGGGTAGCAGGTTCATCAGCGGACCTAACTTGACGCTCTTCAATAGAAGTATTTCTTTTTTTACATTTAGAACACAAAAATAAATCTGATCCTTTTTTAGCCTCATCGTCAGAATTATTTTTAGTAATATTAGGTATTAATTCGCTTTTTCTCATATATGGTATTTTTTCTGGATTTATTGTTTTATTTTTAATAGAATCTATTATATATTTTAAACTTTTCCCATTAAAAATATCAATTAATTCTTCACTTTTTGATTCATATATTTGTTCTAATAAAAAAGGAGTACCGTTTTCTTCAGCATATTCTTCACTAAATTTAAATAATGCTTGTTCTACTTCTTTGGCAACTGTATTTCCTAAATATTTAGAAAATTCTTTAAATATTTTATCTCTTAAATCTTTATTAATCATTTAATATATATTTATATATATAAATAGATTATATATATATATATATAAATGAATCCAAAAAATCAAGATTATAAAATAGAAATATTTTGGCTCGATTTTAAAAACAGTATGTTTAATTATTATAATACAAAATCTATATTTAGACCTATTGAATTTTGGTCACGCGAATTAAATATATTACAAACAAAAAAAAATTATGAAAGAATTGAATTAAAAATTAGAAATTATATCTCTCTCTATGCCATAGATTTATTAAGAAATAAAGAAGATTATCATTTTGGAATTTTAATTACTAATATAAAAAGATGGAATAGATTATCAAATAAATTTACTTTTGAAAAAACAGATTCTAAATATCATAATGTAATATTTTTATTAATTGATATATATCAACATTTATTATATTTAGATTCAAATGAAATTAATAAAATATTTAGTCAAGTTGAATTATTTATTATATACGAAGATTTTTCATCATTAATTGATTTTGCTATTAAAAATAATAAAGGATCAATACTAAATAAAATAAATAATTATAAAGATATTAATACATACATTGAAAATAAATATAATATAAAATTACCAAAACATATATCTGGTGAAAAAATATTAAAAATCATAGAAAAAATAAAATAATAATTTACATAGTAAAACTAAATCCACACGTTACACAAGTTACAAATACGGTTGCTGGTTCGTCACCACTTCTTGTTTGTTTTTCTGATATTTTACTTTTTTTACTATTACATTTTTTACACGTAAACGCATCAGTTGTTGGTTCATTATTAATTCTATATTCCTCAATTCGTTTCTTATTTAAAATACTATTATATTTGTCTGGTTCTAATATTTCTGGGGGTAAAGTTATTAATTCATCAATATTAAATTTTTTACTTTTAATACTGTCTTGTAAAAAAGTATTTTTATTAAATAAATTTTTAAAATAGTCTTTTTTTGTATTATAAACTTCTTCCTGTAAAAATACAATATTATTTTCTTTTGCATATTTAGTAGAAAAATTGTTTAAATTAGTAATAAATTTTTTAGCTTTATATTGTGACATAAATGATGTAAACATAATAATATCTTCTTTTAAATTAACAGTCATTAATTAAATTAATAATAAATAAAGCTTTAAATAAATCAATTTTTATACTATTACATCAGTTACATTGTCTATTTGAATATTTTCATCTTTACATGCTTCTTCTATTATTTGTTCAAGATCATAAGTATCATTAATAGATTTTTCTTCATAATCTTTTTCTTTTTCACTTACCTTTTCATTAGGAACTTGGGGTAAAATTTTAGATGCTTTTTGTTTATTTTCTTTAATCATATATTCAATAATGTGACTTTTTAATGGTATTATATACCCAGTTGCTATAGACATACTTGTAGGTGGAATATTATATAGTTTTATAGCATCAAAAGTTTTTTTCATAAAATTATCTTTATGTAATAGGGCTGTTTTCTTTTCAATATAATTATATAAATTAGGATCATCTAAACATAAAAATCTAATATGATTTTTATTATTATAATATTCAGCATTATATAATCGAGGATGAAATAATTTATGATTAATATCAAGATTTCCTATAGCATTTTTAAATGTAATTCGGTTATCAATATTAATATCAAATAGTGTTTTCCAAAAAGGATGGGTGTTAATATATTTTAGATATAAAAATATTTCCGTTTTATTTAAATATGTACCAAAACCTCTCATTCTATATTTATTAATAATTTCTAATGGATCTTTAGTACCAGATACATATTTATAATTCATATTCATATATGTTAAATGTGCTGAAATACACGATGGTGTCATATAAACTTGTTTACCCGTGTAATACGCTCTAACACATGGTAGATGAAAATTATTAACAACACCGAAAAACTCATCGCCTTTAATTGAAAATATTTCAAAATCGTGATCTAAATACGGACAACTCAGTTTTGTCTTAAAATTAAAAAGTAGATCAATATCATTAAATTCAACTACTTCAATATTAGAACTTTTTTTATTATCTTTTGTTTCTTCTGAACTTTCAAAAATTTTTTCCATTTCTTCTTCATTTAAAGTTAATGTACTATTAATATTCTCTACTGTACCTTTATTATCATAAGATAGTCTAATTGTTACATTATCAAGATTTATTTCTTCAAAAAATTCTGGATATTTATTTCTAAATTTTTGAATTTTCTCTTCTGAAAAATCTTCTAGGTATTTATTTATTTTTTGTTCATTTAGAAGTTTAATATATTTTAAAAATAATAATTTAATGTTTACATTTTTAAGATTAGAAATAATAAAATCATAATCGTATTGTTTAACATCATAATTATTTTGTTTTAAATATTTATATGTAAGTGGTGTATTAATGTTTTCTTTAATAAATTCTGGTTTTACAAAAACATAAATATTTTTAATAATTTCTTTCTTAAAATGTTCTGGATTAAAATCATGAGTGAGTAAATACATATTTGTTTGTAATTTAGTAAATATATTATTACTTATATCTAAAAATTCAAAATAATCTTTTGTTTTAATCATAATATCAATATCAGATTCGCAATAATATTCATTAAAAAATCTATAAAACAGTTGATCCATTGAACTATTAGTATTAGTTAAAAATAATTTCATTAATGGGTGTTTATATTGTAAGCAAGCTGTCATTACACTTCCAGATATAGCCATTTTATTTTTCTCAAAATCAATACCGTCAAATAAATCTATTTGACTATTACCACATATAAAAATATTAAATCGTTTCTTAAATTCTTCCAGCGTAGCAATTCTTTTAATATCAGATAAATCGGTAATTTTAACTCCATTAATATTTAATTCCGGGTTTAATTCAGAATATGAAACCATCATTGGTAAATAAGGATTTGTATACGGATTTTCTGGTTCTACTGGAAAAACAGGTAATTTTGATGCCATATCAATTGTAAATACAATATCATCAGATTCTTTTAAACGCGATCTTTTAATTGATTCTTCCATATATAATTTAATCCAACTATAACTAAAAAGATGTTTAATTAAATACATATAATGATTTATGTAATCTGTAAATAATTCAAATATACGAACATCAAAAACTAATTGTGAATATATTTTAGATACTAATAGTTTACAAAATAACATAAAACCACTTTCTTTATTTAATTTTAATAGTAAATGATATATATGATCTTTAGTAAATTTAATATTTGATTCAATATTATATAAACGATATCCTTTTTTATTAATAATACTTGATGGGTCTACATATTTTTTATATTTAAATATTTCTTCAATATAATTATCTTGTCCTTGTGCGTTTTCTAAATCTTTTAATAATTTATAAATGTCATTATCTACATTTATTAATCTTTTAAGATTAAATTTTCTATTTTTAAATTCTTGTGTCATATTTAATTTACAATTAAAACTAGTAGTCCAATAAGTTGATTCATCTAGTGTTTTTATAAGTTTTTCTAGATAAGAAGAACTTTTGTAATTATTCATAGAATCATTACAAAAGTAATCATTTATTACTATCAAATTATATAATTGTTCTACATCATTTTTTTCTTCAAAATTATCAAGATATTTTTGTAAATGTAAAAATGATATATTTAAAATAGGAAGTACAAGTACATTATCTGTTAATTCATAATTATAAATATTTGACATATTTATTATATCTTTAGAAATATACAAAGTATTATTATAATGATTATCGTTTTTAACTATTCTTATTGATGTTTTATATAACACACATTTTTTAAGAATATCATTTAAAACCTTTTTGTCTATATTTTCTTTAAATATACTCTCATCAATATTTCCATATATAGGACATAATACAAAAATATATTTAAAATATTTTGAAATATTAAACTTTGTTATATCAATTTCTTCTTCCGTATACAAATCAAATATTGAAATTGTATCAGTTGAATGAGTTAAAGGATTCAATATTATATTAGCATCTGCCATTATAATTAGATTTTAATAAAGTAAAATATTAAAAATCAATTTTTTTACACAATTGAGTATCATTATCAATTGTAAGATATTCTTTTTCTTCCATTTGCTTTATTGTTTTAAGAACAAGAATATCATTTATTGAAAAATGTTTAATTATTTTTTTTGCGTTTAAAACTAAATCATTTAAAACAAATGATTGAGTTTTTAATATATGATTAAATACTGTTGACAATATTTTTTCTCTGGAATATGCTAATTCCATTTTCATTTTGTTTTCTTTAATAACTTCAACATTTGCTATATTATTATAAATTTCAATTAAATTTATATCTTGTTGTTGATTATAATCTAAATTTAATTGAAAAACATTAATATGCTTTAAATCTATAATAATATTAGATTCAATAAAACTATTTATAACATCATCTAAAACTTTCTTATTATAACTTTTAAATTTTGGTTTTAATTTAGTAATAATTAAATTCTTTTCTAATATTTCACTGTTATAAAATAGTTCAAAAAATAACATTTGTATTGGTAACATTGTTATATTTGTTTCTTGTTTATTACCTTCACAAGTTATATTAACCGACCCAATATGTGGATAAAAAATTAAATGCTTATTAACACTGTTTTCTATAAATCTATTATTTTCACATCTTAATTTATGAGAAAATGGAACAGTGACAATATCATCTTCAATATTATCTGTAGTGCCTGTATCACTATACGATAGTTTTAAAAAACCAGAATTAATATTAATATTCCAAATATCCCGTGTAACAATTAGTGAAAATATATCTTTTGTATATTTATAATATTTTGATTTATTATTATCTAATTGAAATTTTTGCGAAATTAAAAAATCTTTAAGAATAATATTAAATTTTTTTAAATACTTTTCTTTAAAATAGATATTTAATAATTCTATATTTTGATCTTCATTTTGGGGTTTTATTTTTGACGCATAATTATAATATACAAGTCTTTCAATTAATTTTTCTTCATTATATTGTAAAAATACATCTATATATTTTTCATAAATAGATTGACTAAAAATAGAGTAAATTAAACTACTATCTTCTACATTATTATTTTTAATATTTTCATTTATTATGTTAGTACAAAATTTAATTTCTTTATCGGTTATTTCTTTAAAATGTGTAGTAACAAGAATTTTAATAATTTTTAAACATTCTTTATTTTGTTTAAATAATTTATTTACTAGTAATGAATACTGTATAAAATTCTGAAAAGAATCTATATTAATAAAATTTGTAAACAATTTATACATATCTGGATAAATTGTTATAACTTTTTGTAATTGTTGTTCATATATTTTAAAAAATACACTTAACTCATTTATTGATTGTTTACTTATAATTTTAATTAATTGTTTAATTAAAATTTTATTATTATTAATAAATTTCTCTTGTATATAAAATTTTTTATCTTTTAATATCGTATAATATTTATTATTTATCCCATTTAAATAATTATAAATTATTTTAAAATTATATATATCATAAATATTACTTGTATTAGTATGTAACTTTGGTATATTTTGTAATAGAATATCATCTATTGTATCTACATAGATTTTATATTTATGACCGTATTGATTAAAAATTTTAATATAATTTGTATATGTACGTATATTTTTAATTACCTCCTCAGAATTATTAGCATCATTATCTTTACAAGTAATTGTATTGTTTAATATTTGGTTTATACTATTATCAGTTAATAAAATATTATATAAAATATCTATACCTAATTCAATAATAACTGAAGAACCTAAAAATTTATTTGGTATAAATAATTTTTCTTCAGGTGTTTTAAAATGATTTAGTATACTATCTAAATTTTTAATTTTAGTGTTATATTTTTTTATAAAATCAAGTACATATTTAATATCTATTTGATTAATACGACATCTCATTCTTATATTATTTCTAATTTCTTTAACATATTGTGTAAGATAAAATTTAATTTTACTATATAATTCGTCTTTAAATTTTTTAAAAAGTTCATAATTATAATTTATTTTTATTTGTTGATAAAAATAATCATTTACTAGATTAATATGATACAAAAAATTATCTGATAAAATATAATTTTCAAAAAAATTAAATAATAATTTATTATCTGTGTCATTAATAAAAGGAGAATTAGAAAATGGAGTAATTATATTATTTATGTCTAGAAGCGTTGTCATTAATAATTAATGTATTTAAGCATAAATATATTAATATCAATTTTTTATAAAGTATAACTATATTTACATATATGGTATATATCTTGGTTTGTCAAAATTATATATTTTAACTGTAAATACATTTTCATCAGTAGGTATATATATATCTACATTATCATAAATTTCTTGTTTATTTGGTAAAGGAAATTTGTAATCTAACCCTCCTGCGTCTTTTCCTCTATAATAATATTCAAATATAGATGATCCTGGATATGTTCTTCTCCCAAATAATTGATATGTTTTATTAATTGTATTATTATATAAAACACCCATTAATTGATAATTATCAGGTTCGCCTCTCGTATGTTCATATAATTTCATTTTTGTATATTGGTTTTTTTCTACACGCTGTTCTGGAGCAATTAAAGGATTTATAACAACTTGTTCATCTCTTTGTTTAATAATGGAATTTAAATTAACATCATTATTATTTATAACATCATTATTATTTATAACATCATTATTATTTATAACATCATTATTATTTATAACATCATTATTATTTATAACATCATTATTATTTATAACATCATTATTATTTAT
>Ga0209634_1001719_pt1 | contig 15872 bp, 4 predicted proteins | sample LinPmetageLP40_FD_184043 | JGI IMG/M metagenome (GOLD analysis project Ga0209634, IMG submission 184043) | Marine viral communities from the Pacific Ocean - LP-40 (SPAdes) (version 2) | ecosystem: Environmental > Aquatic > Marine > Oceanic | place: Pacific Ocean | collected 2010-08-26
TGCTGACATGAAGTTGCCTAAAATGGCAGAACAAGCAATGTACATGCATATAGCTTATTCTATACTGTCAGGTAGAGCAGGTATTCCAGAGTATGTAGTAAATAGATTTAAAAGAGACCGCTCTAGTGCTCTTAGAAACGCTAAAATACGTTTAAGCAATATAAAGATTGAAGAGATCTCTCAAGTGTTTAGAAACAAATCTAAATGGATTAAACATTAAGCATGCCAGAAATTAAAAATACTTTTTTAAAGTCTAAGATGAATAAAGACTTAGACGCTAGACTTATACCTAATGGAGAATATAGAGATGGTCAAAACATTAGTGTTAGTTCTTCTGAAGGTTCTAGTGTTGGCGCTTTGGAAAACATAAGAGGAAACAAGCTTTTAACTAGTTTTGGGTTAACAGATTTTAATTTAGAAGTAATAGGACAACATGTAGACACTGAAAACAATAGAATATTCTTTTTTATAACTAACTTCACGGACACTTCTATAGATCAATTAAGCAACTTATCTTTAGATACAGCTTCCGCCACGGAAAACAATTACGTTTTTCAAAGAAACTCTGGATCTAATTATATATGCTATTGTCAAATACCTTCTTCGACAAACACTTTAGATATTAATTCTTCAAGTATAGTTTTTGATGTTTTAGTTTCAGGATCTTTTTTAAATTTTTCAAAAACGCATCCTATATCAGGTACAAATGTAGTTGAAGACTTGTTGTTTTTTACAGATAATAGAAATCAACCAAGAAAAATAAACGTAAAAACTGCAATTGCAAATCCTGAAACTTATTATACTTCTGAAGATCATGTTTCAGTAGCTAAGTATGCTCCTTATAGTTCTATTTCTTTTTTAAAAAATACAACAGGAGTTATTGAATCAACTTTAAAAAACGAATCTGAAGAGTGGCTACCAGCTTTTTTTGGTGCACCTGGTCAAATACTTGAAACAACAGGCGCTGAAGATACGTTGATATTTGATGAGCAAACTAGCGGTGTTACAACTTACACTGATATTGTCAGACATTTAGGAAGTGGAGCGCCATCTAGCCCTATAAGAGTTACTAGCTCTAGCGACCCTGACGCTGGGCATGCATATGTACAAAACATAGACTCTACTACTACGCCTGCTAAGGTTTTTTTAAAAATTAGCGAAAGCGGATCAACTCCTATAGTTGATATACCAACAACTTTAGGATGGGATAGTGGGCATTTTTTATTTCAAGTAAAAAACCCAGATTATAATATAAGCTTTAAAGGAGACAAAGAATTATTAAGAGAAAAGTTTGTTAGATTTAGCTACAGATTGAAATATGACGACGACGAATATTCATTACTAGCTCCTTTTTCTCAGCACGCCTTTGTGCCTAAGCAGTATGGCTACTTTATACAAGGCGATGATGATAAAACCAAAGAATCTAGTATAGTTGATTTTATGGAAAATCAAATAACTACAGCAGGTTTGGTTATTGATTTACCATACAAATTAAACGAAATAAAATCTAAACTAAAAGTAAAAGAAATACAAGTAGTCTACAAAGCATCTGATGAGCAAAATGTAAAAGTAATTTCAGATATAGATGTAAGTTTACCATCTATAATAGGTTTGCCTTCAACTTTAACATTGCAAACTGGAGGTAGTGGTTTTGCCCCTGCACCTGGCACTATTACAAATAAAGCAACTACTGGAGGTAGTGGATCTGGCTTAACTTTAAACTTAATTGTTGACGCCTCTGGTGTAACAACTTCAGCTACTGTTAATAAAACTGGTGAAGGTTATAGAGTTGGTGATGTTATAGAAGTACCCGTGCAAGGCGGCGGAACAGCTGCTGAGTATGTTGTTTCTTCTTTAAGTTCTACTTTTATATATAATTATACTTCTCAAAAACCTACTAAAGTTTTACCAGAAAAAGAAGTTGTTAGAGTTAGTGATATAGTTCCATTAAGAGCTAAAACACAAGAGTCAGTAGGTAATAGAATTGTTTATGGCAATTTTTTACAAAATAACGAAACACCTAGCAGTTTAGAATATACTTTAGGAGTTGTTGATAAAGGCACGGTTACGGCTAATAATAAGAAGGAATTTTTAAACCATAATTTAAAACAAAACAGGTCTTATCAAGTTGGTATAGTTCTACAGGACAGATACGGTAGATCTTCTAACGTTATAATAAATGACGAAGTTTTTACTAACAGTTCTTTAACTTCAACTCTTTTTAATCCATACACTAATGGTGGCTCAAATCCTTTAGAGTGGCCTGGAAAATCTTTAAGTGTTTTATTTTCTCAAGAAATACCAAAAGACAAGACTCAAACGTATAATGGCGTTTGGTCAGATAAAAATCCAACTGGTTGGTATACTTACAAAGTAGTAGTTAAACAACTAGAGCAAGATTATTATAATATTTATGTTCCTGGAATAACTAGTGGAAATATAATATACACTAAAAATGACGTTGAGTTAACTTTCCAAGAAACTGGTAAAGTGTCTAGTATCGCTTTATTTAACGATAATATAAATAAAATACCTAGAGACCTAAAAGAAGTAGGACCATCTGACAACGTATACGCTTCTAGCACTATTTTATATAATATAGTAAAACAAACACATGTTTCAACTGTTAATGTCCCTGATGTAAACGAGCAAAATAATAATATTTCTGAAATAGAAATAACATCTATAAGTCCTTTTAGAGAACTTGGTGATTGGACAGATAAAAAAAATATAGATTTACATTATTTAAATGCTATAGATACTTCAACTTCTCAATATCCATTAAGTACATTTATATACCCGGGAGGAGATACTTATAAAGGAAGTATTGACCCTTATTATTTAAACGTAAATAAAAACCCTTTAATAGCTACTTTATCTACTAAAAAAAGACTTGGTTTTAGTAAAGCAAGTCAAGAAGATAATTCTTGGAAGTTTGCTAAAGATTTATGTGTTTTTGAAACTAAACCATTTAAATCTTCTATAGAAATATACTATGAAACCTCCACATCTGGTTTAATATCGGATTTAAACAATTCTATAGTTACTTCACCAGGTGATTATGCTACAAAAGCTCCAGTTGGAATATCAAATACTATAGCTACTGGTTGGTTAGAAAATTTGCAAATAAATGACAATATAACAAATACTTTTCAAATAATAAACTCAAATGGAACGTTTGTTCAAGATCCAACAACTTCAATAACTATAAATAGCGTTGTTAACTCATCTGGAGCTACGGTATCAAACTACCCTTTTTATTTAAAACAAATACAAGCTCCATCAGCACCAAGTACTCCAGCTACATACGCTCTAGCTCTTAACTCTAGAACTCCTTACGTTTCTAATTCGAACGCTTTAAACAATTACAATATAACTTTTGACTTGTCTGTTAACGGGTTTCCAACAACTCAAGCTTTAACGAATATAGAATTAACTAATAGAAGACCTGTTATATACGGAAACGACACTAATACTGGAAACTTTAGAAGAAGATTTTCAGATAACGGAATAGCTAAAACTAGTAATCCTTTTTCTGGAGGAGGGTTTCAGCTTAATACGGTTATAGTGCCTCAAGACCCTGTTGATGCATTTGTAGGTTTAGTAAGAGCGTGGTTTGAAAGCACGGGAAGTATTAATGCTTTTTATCTTGAGGACTTTGGATATTATACTATTGGTTTTCTTAATTTTAGTAGCAACGGTTTTGACGATTTAATAACTTTCAACTCTACAACGACGCAAACTGGTAGTGGTAATACTATTTTTAAAAGATGTTTAGGGTTAGAATATAGAATAAAAAGCGCTACTAGATATGATATTTTATTTGATAATTTATCTCCACTTACCGGAACGCCTGAAGGTAGATACAAATCTGGTGGTGGTACTGGAGTTGACAAAATACAAAACTTTGAACTACTTTCTAATGGCGTAAACAGTACTGAATTAAGATTTGTTATTCCAGGAGGTGGATCATTACAAAATAGTGATTTACCAAATAATGAACTTGGTATTAGTCCTTGGAAAGGAGCTTGGCTATATTACATAGAAATAGAAGCTTTTGACGCTTCTGGATCTACTGGAAGTGAAGTTTCAGATCCTCATGGAATACAATTTATAATAACAAAATAATGGCGTATAATTTAGAAGTTAAGTATTATAATTCGTTTTGGTTAAAGCAGATAACTACTCCAAACATATCAAACAATGCTGGTGGTAACGATAGTTTTGTTAAACTTTTTCCTGGTATACCTTTCTTAGATAACACTAATAATGGTTTTCCAAATTTTCCATCTACTTCTACAACCGCTCCTTTTTCAAATGTATATGAGCAAGCTAATCAGTTTTATAGCGAAACCAATGGATCTAACTGGGTTGTTGAAGAGTCAAGAATTAGAGGTGGTTATAATAATACGCAAGTTGATTTTGGTGTAAGAGCTTATTTAAAAGAAGAGTCTAATAGTGTTAAGTATAGAAAAAGTAGTTTAGTTTATTCTGGAGTTTTTAATGATAGAACAAATGTTAATAACACTAATGTTTTTTCTATAGCTGAAGATATAACAAAAACAGTTGACCCTCATAATGGTTCTGTTCAATTGATTCATGCAATGGACAACAACTTAACTATATTTCAAGAAAACAAAGTTAGCCAAGGCTTGATAGATAAAGACGCTATATATTCAGCGGAGGGAACACCAATGAATACTGTTTCAAACGTAGTTATAGGGCAAATAACCCCTTATGTTGGAGACTATGGTATTAGTAGAAACCCAGAAAGCTTTGCGGTTTTTGGTTTTAGAAGATATTTTGCTGATAAAGATAGAAGCTCAGTAATGAGATTGTCTAGAGATGGATTAACTGAAATATCTCAATATGGTATGAAAGACTTTTTTAGAGATCAATTTTCTAAAATACAAGATAAAAGACAAGTTAATAGTATTAGTTATGTTTTAGATTACAATATAACTAGTGGAACAATAACCCAAGGACCACAAGTTTCTCAAGCTGGTGGTTTTGCTATTCCGACTCCGCTAGGCGCATGGGTTAAATTAGTTAATAGAGGTGAAGATGATTTTAACGATATTGCAGTAGGTTCTCAAGTTCAAATAAATTTAGACCCAGCTGGTTCTGGAACTTGGACTACAATAAATTCTTTTGTTACTGGCACTGGAACTATATCTATATCAGGTGTTTCTTTTTTTGCAGTTTATTTGTCTAATGGCCCTTTGCAAGTTTATTCTCCGGCTACCACAACAGTTCCAAATATAAGATTTGTTAATTACGAAAAAGACAAAATAGAAGGTGGTTTTGATAACTACAAAGATAATTACATATTATCAATACAAACGCATTCTGGTAGTAAAACTATTGATGATACAAGTGATTATTATAGTACGCTTACGTTTAGTGAAAGAGCTAGTGGTTGGACTACTTTTTATACTTATAGACCTAATTTTATATTTAGTTTAAAAAATAACTTATATACTACTAAAAACGGCTCACTTTACTTACACTACGACGAACAAGCAAATGCAAATGAATATTATGGAGTTTCTAATGACTCTTCTATAAAGTTTGTATTTAATGCTAATCCATCTATAAATAAAAATTTTAAAACAATAAACTACGAAGGTAGTAGCGGGTGGCAAGTAGATAGTTTTGTTTCTGACACATATACTATTCAACCAAACATTGATGAAGATTTAGATGAAACTAACTTAGTTAAAAGTTATGAAGAAGGTTTATACACAGAAAACGGTATACCTTATAGATCTGGTTTTTACTTAAAAGAAAATAAATACTTTGCTAACTTAGTAAACAATAGCAAAGCAACGCCTGGAGAAGTTGTATTTGGATCTTCTATGACGGGTATAAAAGGATATTTTGCTACAGTTCAATTATCTACAGATTCCACTACTAGATCTGGCGGAACTAAAGAGTTATTTGCTGTATCAACAGAATTTGTAGTATCATCAAGATAAAATATTATGGGATTAGAAAAATATAAAGGCTTAAACCTAAATCAAGCTATAGAGCTTAATAGAAGTGGAATGCCTAATCAAACATACAACATGTGGGCAACTGCCGGAGCGGCTGTGCCTTCTGCTATTATAGGTGTTGACGCTTTTATAAAAAATAGAAAAGCTAAAACTGATTTAAAAAAACAACAAGGGTATGTTGACACTCTTATGAAAAACTATATGGAAACTCCTATATACAATCCATATGACAATTTAAGTGTAGCAACTCAAGCTAATCAGATTAAAATGGAAGAAACTGACAAAGCTTTAGCCAACACACTAGATACGCTAAGAGCTCAGGGAGCATCTGCTGGTGGTGCAACTGCACTTGCTCAAGCAGCGTTAAGAAGTAAGGCTGGTATTGCCGCTGATATTGAAAAACAAGAAGTTGGTAATGAAAGACTAAAAGCTCAAGGAGAAATAATGGTTCAAAACGCTGAGATGCAAAGAAAAGGCCAGCAAATGGACTACGAACAAAGTAAAGCTGATCAACTACGTATGGAGCAGTTTGCTTATGGCGAAAGAGCAGCTGATATGGCTGGAGCATTAGGTGGTTTGGGTTTGCAAGCCGCTAGAGGGTTAGACAGCAATAATAAACAAGGCCAAAGTCAAGTTAGAAGAGACCAGTCATTAATAGATTCTCAAGTAGCTACAGGTAATCAAGTAACAAGTGGCGTAGATGTAGATGCTTTAACTAGCCAACCACAAGATCCTAATTCCGATATTGATATTATTGTAGATGAAGAAGATCAACCAATCATTGAAGATTTAGGAAATATGGGAGCTGTTACTGGTAATCAAGCTATGTCTGCTTTTCCTGGCAAAGGTGTCAAGCCTTTTGTCGATGTTCAAGCAGAACCAAATTTCTACGATCAGTACATGAAAAAACAACTTTGGAATAAAGATAAATTGATGGAGTGGTATGAAGAGAATAAATAGATTAAAAACAATAAACTATGCCAAGAGTAAAAACAATAAGTCCAGGTAGATTATCTGGTGTAAGCGGATTAACAAGAGAAGCATCTAGACAAGTAGGTAGACAAAAAGATATTGAATATCAATTTGCATTGCAAGATTGGCAGGCTGAAAAAGCTAAACTTGAAGGCATAAAGAAAGATCAATTGAATTACCTAGATCAAAAAATGAAAACTATAGCTGGCGAAGAACAAGCTGGTGGAGAAACTTTTGATGAAGGATTTAAAAAAGCTCAGATGCAACAAGCTAAAGAATATGCTAGTATTGTATCTGATATTAAGCTTGGTAATATAGATGCAGCTGATGGCTATGCAAAATTAGCAGTGTTTGATCAATCATTAAAAAACATAGAAACTGCAATACCTAATATAAACGCTTTTAGCAAAAGAATTCAAGACGCAATGAGCAAAGAAGAAGGTGAAGTTGGATCTTTTATATATGATGGCTCTGGTAAAACTTTTGAAATAGCGCAATTATTCAATGACATGTATTCGCCTACTAAAAACGGTAATGTGTCTACGGTTATTGAAAATGGTAAAACTTTTTTAGTTCATAAAGATGGGCAAAAAATATCTGTAGAAGGTTTAAATGCCATAATGAGTGGAGAAAATCCTGATTATCCTATAAATTTTGTACAAGATCCAAAAGAAGCTCTGCAAGCTGTTCACGATGTTATGATGAAAGAAAACGATAGTGAATTTAAAATTAGAAAAGGTTATAGCTATCTTAACGGCAAAGGCCAAAAGGTCACGACTAAAAAAGATCAATACTACTTAAAAAAAGGCTCAAACTATGATAATAGGCTAAATGAAGCTGTTGTACCTATATTAAACGACAACGATAAAATGAAAGGTTTTTGGTTAAATATAGGTGGAGAAGGTAATTGGGATAACAGTAATGAACAAAGAGAAATAGCTCAACAAGCTTTAGTCGATATGGCTAGAAATTCATTTGGACCTAAAAACGATGTATTAACAATAGATGTTTCATTACCTAAAAGCGATGAAGAAGATGGTGACGGTAAAGATAAAGTAGAAGTAGTGAGTTATGATACAATAATAAACGATGCTACAAAATTTGAAAAGGCTCTTAAAAATCCTAATAGAGTAATTTCTACCGGCGAAGCAGTGAAACCGGAAGATATTAAATCGGGTAAAGTTGAAAGACTTAGCAAGACTGAAGTAGAGCTTAAAGATAAATTAACAAATGATTTAAAAAGTAGATTTGAAGGTAGTAGTTTCGCTACAGGTTCAGGTACTAAAATAATACAGGATATAAAAATTAAATACAAAGATGGCAAGTTGTTGTTTTTCCCTCAAGTTAATTATGCTACAGCAGGTAACGATGAAGATTTAAAAACCCTTAAAGAATACTCCTCAGGTGTACCTCTCACAAATGAAAGATTATTAAAGTTTGAAAAACAATTAAAACAAATAGCTAAAGACTCTGTAGTTTCTACCGGAGTTGGAGCTAAGTTTAATCAATAAATTAAATAATATATGAATCCAGAAGCATTAGAATCGGCTTATAAATTATTTGTTGATACCGGCTATAATGGTACGTCAGATGATTTTAGCTCGTTAATTAATAGCAATCAAGAAGCTCTAAACGCGTCATTTAATCAGTTTGTTGAAACAGGTTATAACGGTTCTGAAGAAGACTTTAAAAATTTAGTAGGTGTAGGTAAAGTAGAAAATACTACTAAAGTAAAAGAGCCGGAAGTTGTTTCACAAGAGGCTTCTTTAGATTCTCCTTACTTAAAAGATAGAAAGTTTGGAGAGTTTGTAACAGGTAGAAGCATGCCTGTTGAGATAAAGGATCTAAGTAAAGAAGATATAGTCAAAGCAGATAAGGCTGTAAAAGAAATTGAATCAAATAAAGTAAATAAAAATTATTTAAAATCACTAAACTATTTAGAAGTACCTGGAGAAAAATTTAAATCTATTCCATCTAGGCCTACTGCGCCTGGTATTGAAGAAACTTTTATAGAAGGACAATATAATAACTTAGCAGAGCAATCAAGTTTTCCTGATGGTCAAATCAACCCTAGTTTTCAACTATTACCTGAATGGTTTCAAACAGATGAAGGATCCGCATGGTGGTCAGAAAACTGGTACAATAATAAAAACCCTTATGTTATAGCTAAGCAAGGTTTAAAAGAAGATATAGGGTATGAAACAAGCTCTAGTATCATGCAAAAGGTTAATTTAGCAGGTAGAGTTATAGGACAACAAGAAGGATCTGCTACTATTGAAGATCAAGTATCTAATGCTATATTGGAAGATCAAGAAGGTTCATTTTTACCTTATATTGAAAAAGGTATAAGTTACGGTGGTGATGTCAATAGCACTACAGCTCTAAATAAAGAGATTGGTAAAATATTATCTGAGCAGGGTGTTAAAGCGGAAAGTATAATAGACCCAAGTAACCCATCAAGGCTTAGTAGAAATTACCAAGTGCCTACTAGCGTTATAGAAAGAGCTAAACAAAATATTTCATTAGCTAACGCGGAGGCTGCTTCTAAATATCAATCTCCTGAAGTTGCAAAAGCAGGTTATCACCAAAGGGAAATTATAAAACTTTCAACTAACAATCCTGTTTTAAATCCGTTAAACATTGGTAATGAAAGCTCAATACTAGATAATAAGAAACAAATAAAATTTCATAAAGACGAAATAGAAAAAATTAGAAAAAACTATTTTTCAGAGCAAAAAAATGGAGTTCCTAGCCAGTGGTATGATCCTCTTTCTGGAAGTATGATTAAAAGAGGAAAAGCAACAAGTTCTGAAGAAGAAGAAGAAGCTCAACGTATAACTTCTGCCCAAGAAAAATGGGGTGATACAAATATAGAAACCCTTTATGAACAAGAAAATAAACTTTCTAATGAAGTTATTTATTTAGCTAAAATAGCAAACAAAAACTTCGCTGATATAGAGAATGATGTGAGCTTGCTTAACGTTGGTAGACAAATAAATATGGCAGATGGAAAGTATCAAAAAATGCTTTCTTCTCAAGCCGCATCTAATACATTATCTTCTAACTTAATGTATTTGCCAGGGTCTAATATTATTGCTACAAATTTTAATAAAAAATTAGATGAGCTTTTAATGCTACAAAAAGCAATTGACCTTAACTTTAAACCAACAGATATTGATGTTCCAGAATTTAGGTTTTTTGATTATTTAGGTTCTGAAACAATGAAAGCTGTTGGTGAGCTAGGTGAAAGTAATGAAGCTATACAAAAAACAAACGAAGCTTTAAACTTTATTGAACTAACTAAAGATACAGTTGGTGATGAAAAAACTGCAGAGTTAAAAGAAATGTGGGAGCCTGGCATGAATAAAAGTAGTGCTGTTGCTCTAGTGGATGGAGCAAAAATACTTACTCAATTTGCTATTACTAGAAAAATTGCTGGAAAAACTCCTGGCATGGTCAAGGATGGTATAAAGCAACTAACAACTAAAATAGCTGGAAATAGTAAAGTTGCTCAAGGTTTTGGTAACCTCATAAGTGCTATTGGTGAAGAAGCATATGTAATAGAACTAAGGAATCAAGCTGTAAGACCTATAGGTGAAGACCCAATGTCATTATTATTTGCTTTAGGCGCTGGTGCTGCTGGCAGTATGATAAAAGGTGCACAAAATACTTTAATTAAGTCTCAGACGTATAGAAATTTGTTAACTACTTTAAATAAATCTAAGCTAGCTACTAATGTAGTTAATGGTGTCGCACAGCCCACTTTAGGTACTTTCAATATTATAGCTGGACAAGTTGGTGAGAGATCTATATTAGAAGATATAACAATGAAAGAGGCTTTAAAAGAAGCTACTACTTTTGAAAACTTTGTTAATACTTTTATAATGGTTGGATCTGCAAAAGCTGCAAATCCAATAACAGGATTGACTAAGCTTTACAACGCTGGAGTAAATGATTTTTATGCTTATAAAGGTAGAATAAATATAGAAGCTAATAAAGCTGCTAAAGCACTGGGTTTTGAAGGTAAAAACTTTGGAAAAGAAGACGGTGCTTTGACTAACAAGGAAGTTAATAGCAAAGCAACTTCTTTAAGAAATAAGGAAGGCTTAAATAAGCCTGACTCAGAATTAACGGCTGAACAAATTAAAAGAAAAAACAATATAAGAAAGTCGGTTAATAGCTTAAAAGATCAAGTACTCTATAATGAAACAGCTAAGTTTATAGAATCTACTTACGGTAAGAACGAATATGCTAATATATACACCACAGGTAGAATGTTAGCTAATGGCCAAGAGCCAACAACAGCTATGAAAAGATCAATAGGTAACATGTCAAGTGTTGATCAGGCTTATTCTATAATAGCAGACGTAAATGGTCCTTTTGCTAAAAACAAAAGAGCTCAAAAAGATATTCTTAACTATGTTAAAAATTATAAAAATTTTATAGATGGTATAAGAAGAGTTGGTAAAACAGCTAATGATCCAAAACTAGAATCAAGATTAATAGAGGAATTTGAACTTTTACAAAACGAAGTTAGCAAACCTTTAGCTATGCTTGAAGCTATGAAAAAAGATTTAACTGGAGACGAACTAAGTATTGTTAACGAAAAAATTAAAAGTTTAAAAAATAAACAACAAAAATTTGCTGATAATTTAAATGCAGAGCTAGGAGAAAATGTAACTAAAAGAAGACAAGAGATAAGAGGTAAAGTTTCTGACATAATAAGTAGGCAAGATGTTGTTAAATATGAGGTTCTTTCTAATAAAGATTTTTTAAATAGATTTGGAGGCGAAAAAGGCACTGAAGGATTATTTGTTAATGATAAAGGAGAAATGTACGTTAACGAAGATTATGCTAAGGAAATAAATAATGTTTCAGTAGACTCACATGAACTTTTACACCCAGCAATGAATGTTACATTAAACAAACTTGCTAAACAAGGTAAATTAAATTCTTTTATTAGTGAATTTAAAAACTCTTTACCTGCTAATATTCTTGCAGAAGCAAAACGTATTATAGAAAGTAGATCAGATATAACTGACAAAGAGTTTACTAAGGAGTGGTTCAATGTAGTTTCTGATGTACTGCAAGAAGGTAGAATAAACGTGGTCAATACTAGAAGTAGCATGCAAAAATTAGCAAATACTTTCACAGAGTTCTTTAAAGCAGAGACACCTATAAAAGATGTTGATTTTGAAAGTGGCAACGACGCTTATGAATTTATAAAAAGATATTCAAAAACATTTAGAGAAGGTAAAACAGATGTTCCTCTTGAAGAAGCTGTAGTTAGTAAGCTTAAAAGATTTGAAACTTCTGAAGGTACAGAAAAGTCTTCAACTCCTAGAGTTGATGAAAAAACTGGTAATATATTTTTAGATTTAACTGTAAAAAAGAATCAAGTAACATTAGACGATGTAATAGGTGAAAGAAACAAAGAAGGTTATTATAAAATGCCTAAGTCAAAATGGAAAAATAGTGAAGCTGAGAATTTATCTATAAAATTAATCAACGGTGGATCTTTTGATAAATTAATAGGCGCTAAAATTTTTAGTCAGATAAAAGGTCAAAAAAGACAAAATCTTTTAGAAGATTCTAAAGAAGAATTAAAAAAGCATGTTAGAGCATTTGATCCTCAATTAAATAAAAACTTATTTGGTTATATAAACTCTTATCTAGGTTTAAAAGTAGGTACTGCTTCTAAAACAAAATCAATAGAAACGAGTTCATTAGACCAAAGACAAGAGTTAATGGGCCGAGAAGGCTCAGAGATTGCATCTAACGAAATGAATGCTGAAGATCTAGCTGATATATCTTTAGAGAAAGATAGACGTGCTAAAGCTCAAGAACAAAAACCTAAAGAAACTACAGCTTCTAAAATAGGTATGCCTAAGGAGGTTAAAACTATTAGTGGGAAAATTGAATCCAACGAGTATGTAGAAAAAGTAGTTAATGAAATTAATTTTAAAGATTTAAAAGATATAACAACAGAGCCTGGACCTAATCAAACTATATCACCTTTTTTAAGTAATTTAAAAGCTAAAGTAGCTAATGACGGCAATGTTAAAAAAGACATATCACAAGGCATGGGTAGAGCGAAAGATAGGGCTAATTATTTAGAAACCAACTTTGAAAAACTAGCTAAAAACCTTGATCCAAGTTATTTTTCTGGATTAATAGAAAGAGAAATATCAAAAGGCAAAAAAGTTACTTTACCAAAAGGCTTAATACAGAAAGATATAGGTAATGGTTATACTTCTGATTGGTATGGTAAAAAAGCTGTAGGCACTAAAGCCGCTAAAACTGGAATTACTTCTGGCTTAAAAAGAATAAGATTAAATCCTGATTTTAATTTTAACAATAAAGCCAACGCTAAGATTTTTGCCGATGCTTTTAAGTCTCAAGGAAGATACGAAGGAATAGCTGGTCAAATAGGTGCTAAAGCTGCTATTGATGTTATTGAAAAATCTTTAGGTACAGGTAACAAAGTTGATACTAAGATAAAAGATATATACGAGATACAAGGTAGAGATTTACCAGCAGATTATGCTAAGAATTTTAAAGATCAAATACTTAGAGCTGAAATAGAAAGATCTAGTACTAAAAAGACAGAAGATATAAAAATTGATCTTAAAGACGTAAAAATAAATTTTAAAGCTGGAGAAGGATTTGCTAATTCTTTAAAAGGTATTAAAGAGTCTTTAAGTGATTTAGTCATACCTAAAGAAATTGATTCAAAAGGTAATGTTACAGATTTAGATGGGCAGAATAGATTAAGATACTTTTTAGAAAACATTATGCCTAAGTTTTTGCAAACTTCAAAATTAATTAATTCTGCAAATTTAAGTAATAGAAAAAATGGAGCTAAAATGTGGCTTAATTCAGAATTAAGAGAAATAACTGAAAAAGCAGCTAGAATAACTATAGAAGGAGATAAAGGAAAATTAACAGCAGAAGCATTAAAAGAATTAAACAAAAAAATTAAAGCACTAGAAAATTCTTTAGGCGGTTCTGGATTAGGAGGTTCTACACCAACAGGTTTTTCCGGCATGAAAGGAACTGGCAAAAACTTTTCAAAAGATAATTTCATAAAAAGAGTTGATGAAAATTACAAAGGATTAGATTACTTTATAGATCAAACTTTTGAAATGATTAATAAACATCCAGAGTATCTAGGAGAGTACTTAGCTTTTATGAAAGGCGCTTCTACTTCATCTACACATTTTTGGAGAAACTTTTCTATGGTTATAGGTAAAGAATCTAATTGGAATTTTGACGGGTTAAAAGGAAGAGGTGAGCACGTTTTAGTTTCTAACGAGGCTGCCGAATTCATGACAAAGTCTATATTAAAAAACTTAAGCACTTCAAAAAGCCCTAATAAAGTTATTAAAACAGCTAAAGAATTGCTAAAAGAAAACTTTTTTCAAATATTAATAAGTGTTTCTAATGATGGAAAAGTTACAAAAGCTGGTTATCAAAATTCTATGATAGATGGTTTTTGGGAAAGTTGGGATAAAGCTTTAGAAACAGGTAATGTAAATGAAGCATGGTCTGTTTGGTCTAGGTACTTTAACTCTAGAGTTAATAAACAGGTTGGTCCTAATGGTGAAGCTGGTTTTAATCCTAATGAAATAAAGCTATACGATAGAGCTAGTGGTAAGCAAAAATCATTAGCAGACATATTAGAAATAGGCGAAGAGCAGTTTGGAAAAGATGTTTTAAATCCTGAAGTTAAAACTGAACAGCAATTGTTGATAGAAAAATGGTCTACTAGACAGGACGGTTTTAAAACAACAAAAGAGCTAAAAGATAAGATGGCTATAAAATTAGACATGTTAAATGCTAAAAGAAATGCGGCTTTAAAATCTATGAATGATATGGAAGCTGTTAACAAAGATTTTAAAACACCGAAAAAATATACTAACAAAATGGTTGTAGATAAAGCTGTTACTTTTGATAAAGCTTTAGAAATAGCTAGGTCTTCCACTGCTCCTATTAAAAAAATTAGAATATTTGATTTTGATGATACTGTAGGTAAAAGTAAAAGTAAAATATTATACGAAACTTTAGAAGGTAAAAAAGGTAAATTAACTCCTGAACAATATGCTAAAGAAGGTGAGAGACTTCTTGAAGAAGGTGTTACTTTTGATTTTTCTGAATTTAATAAAGTTGTAGAAGGTAAAAAAGGCCCTTTATTTGACTTAATGAAAAAAATGAATGAAGCTAAAGGCGATAGAGATGTTTTTATATTAACTGCTAGACCAGCTGCTTCAGAGTTATCTATACAAAAGTTTTTAAAAGAATTAGGCATAGACATACCTTTAAAAAATATAACTGGATTAGAGAACAGTTCTCCTTTTGCTAAAGCAGACTGGGTGGTTGGTAAAGCTTCTGAAGGTTACAATGATTTTTATTTTGCAGATGATGCTCCACAAAATGTTAAAGCAGTTAAAGAAGGCATGTCTAAACTTGATGTTAAATCTAAAGTTCAATTAGCTAAAGAAAATAAAATTAACTTCAGTGAAAATAAAACAAAAGATTTAGATTGGAAAACAGATGAGGCTGGTAATATAAAAACTACTTTTGAAATAGCTGGCAAAAAATATAATTTTAATTTAGATGCTAGAGATAGTAAAGGAAGTTTTGACGTAGAATTTAACTTAGATGGTAGAATAGACATTACCGGCACTGGTAATGCTGTTAAAGTTATTAGAACTGTTTATAATGGCTTGTTAGATGCCGTAAGCAAAAATCCTAAAATAAAAAGACTTGAATTTTCTTCTCTTAAATCTGAGCAAAGTAGAGTTAAACTGTACACTACATTGATGGATAAAGTTGCTAAGAAATTAGGCTGGGAAACAGATATATGGGAAAGCAACAACTTTATAACACCAGAAAAAAGTAGCT
>Ga0209634_1001720_pt1 | contig 15870 bp, 15 predicted proteins | sample LinPmetageLP40_FD_184043 | JGI IMG/M metagenome (GOLD analysis project Ga0209634, IMG submission 184043) | Marine viral communities from the Pacific Ocean - LP-40 (SPAdes) (version 2) | ecosystem: Environmental > Aquatic > Marine > Oceanic | place: Pacific Ocean | collected 2010-08-26
TGAACCCATGGAAATGCAAATACAATCAAAAACAGCCAAATCATCCCAATTGGTTGAGATTTTGGTTTCCCATAGAGATCACCATTCCAGCCTGACTCTAAAAACCGCATAAAATGTTCCCCAATAATGAAGTAGTCTATAAATCCTGGAGACCTCTGTTCGGCCATATAGTACCAAGGAAAAGAGATGAGGATCGTTATAAAAAGGCCTGAGATCCAGGGAAATGTGTTCAACACTCTTCTAAGTCTTCCCTTTTCCAACAAACACCAAAGAAGTAGCGGAGGGCCTACAAGAGCTACAATAAGAGGTCCTTTAGCTAGAAGCCCAAAGCCCATCGCGACAAAAAAGAAGTAAGCCCATAAAGTTTCGTCTGTCATTACACTTCTCCAGAAAGAGAGCATAGCCAATAACAGACAAACAGTAAGTGTAACATCGGTTGACACAGCACCAGCATGTATCAAAAACTGGGGTGTGGTCATGAGAATGACTGCAATTAAGAAAAATTTATGCTTGCCTTTATATACAAGCTTGAACAGAATATAGATGATTAGAACACTTAGTAGAAATGAAGGAAGTCTTGCTGCAAATTCATTAACGCCAATTAGCGTAAAGCTACCTGCCGAAATCCAAGTAGACAATGGAGGCTTTGCCCAAAATGGGATACCATAATCAATTTGTAAGACTACCCATTCACCAGTTTCTGACATAATTCTTGCTATTTCAGCATAGCGCGCTTCAGTTTTGTCCGCTAGAGGCAAAGTATATGTCACAATAAGTCTTAACGCTAATAATACACCCGCCATTATGGTGATAGCAATTGGCGAAAAGCCATATTTAATTTTCTGCATAAATTCCTTCTTTGACCTGAGTATTTATAATTGGTTTAAGTACACGTTTTTTGTAATGGGAACTGATGCGAAATAGATCATACCATATGTGACATGCATATGTAATTTTCACTTTAGAATCACCTTTGTCTATCCACTGTTTCAATGGAATTTCCATCATTTTTGAAACGGCTCTTGATTGATCGAACATTATTAACATTCTGAAGAATAATTCTACATCAAAGAGCCACTTCGAAATAAATGATTCGCTAAAAAGTTTTTCGGACAAATCCCTTTCAAAGAGTTTACAACCGCATTGTGTATCGTACACTTTTAGACCCAAAACCATTGATATTATCGTAGCAACGCTACGACCGATAAGAAAGCGGAAAAATTTTCTTTCTATATTTGAACCAAGCTTCATGATTCTTGAACCAAAAACAAACTTTGTGTGGTCACAGATGTGATAAGAAAGCTCCAACCATTCTTGCATAGAGGTTGATAAATCTGCGTCAAGAAAACCTATTCTAGTATGATCAAAGTGACTGTTGCAGTGCATGACCCCTTGCCGGACAGCCTCAGCTTTGCCTTGATTGCTTACCAAGGAAATAACTATAATTTTTTGCTCAAGCCCGGCTTTGGTTTTTTGTAAAATTTTGAGTGTATCGTCTGTAGAGCCATCATTTACAAAACACAAAAGAACGTTTTTATTATTTACAGCAAACTCTCGAAAGAGCGTTATATTCAGGCTACGTTCTTCATTATAGCACGGGATAATCAAGCATGTTTTTATTTCAAATGAATCAGCGGGAGATACCATCATGGAGCTACAAATAATAGGTGTTGTTCTTTTAACATCTTGATATTTTTTTCTTTTTTGGGCTGTAGGTATTTGTTGGCATAGTCTGTATGGTATTTGTGTTTTTTGAGGAAGCTATAGTTGAGCTGAAGCCATTCTAGCTCAGCGTATTCTTTCTTTAGAACAATAGACCACTCTTGCCTCAACTTGGACATATAATCTATGTAGTTTGATTTGCTGAGATGAAACATATCAGCATCCTTTAGGATTTTTTCGCTCATATTTTGAGGTGCTACTTGAAGCTGAGTGGACAATATCAGTTGAGATATTCTTTCAACCTTGGCCGAGTCGAGTTCTTTAGAACGAAGAAATTGTTCCGCAATATGTGCGCTTGCTGTTTCGTGGTCAGAATAGCAATGGATAAAGCCACTATCATGGAAACACGCGGCTAACATAATCTCAACAATCTGCTGCTCATTTTTTAAGGTCTCAGAGCCTATTATATAGGAAGCTTGGACGACCTCCATTGTATGCTGAATATTATGAAATAACAATCCTGCAGGCAGGCTGGAAGACATTAAGTTTTTTATGTAATTAAGGGATTGATCAACCAATGAAACCATATAATTTCTGTCGTTATATATACCACACGGTCAATAATTAAAAATCGTTGGTTGACTTCGAAATTATAATTGATTTTGGTACGCTCGTAAGCATTTAATTCAAGCCAAAAAACAGGCAAAATAGTAACTAACTAGAGTCTGTCCATAAAGTCCGCTAACTTCGTTATGCTTGTCAAAAAAATACTCGATTACACCAGTAAACTCCGCTTTTTTTGACTTCACAAGCCTTGATAGCGAACATTCTGAATCAGACTCCGAGGGTGTACGACAAAATTCCCTTTTCAGGATTTTTCATGTTATTTTAGGCATTCGAAAAGCACTTTCCAAATACTTTTGAATCTAAAATTGAAAAAAAATTACTGACATCCGACTAAATTTTTAATCTGTGTAAAACACACCCTTATTGATCAGAATTGATACTTTTCCATTGATTTGAAAAAGCAGCCCTCTTTTAGGGTTTGTCTTTCAGTTTCCGTAAGGAAGTACGAATAAATGCTAGAATACGCTATACAGATCACTTTGAATTTTGAACCTTAAACTTTAAACGGATGTCAGTATTTTTTTATTTCAAATGACCAGAAAGTGTAATTTATCGGATGGCATTGTGAAATCATCTTATTTGAGCGGATAGGGCTTGACCGTATATCCTCGCTCTCTGAGTAAATTGATAACTCCTTGTTCATCCGCCAGGTGTGCTGCTCCCAGGGCAAAAAAGGAAGTAGATTGCTTCATGTACTTTTCAATGTTCGGAATCCATTCAGCATTTCTTTTATCAAAAAAGGTCTTTCTAAAGGATTCATCATTTTCAGAGGGGTGCAGGGTGTACTCCAGTGTTTTGTGCAAATCCCCAACCTTATACGCTTCAATCAATGCGCTATAATCGGCTAATTGTTGATCAAAATTCGCAATGGTATGTGACAAGGCCTTGATTTGACTTTTTTCATCGAAACTCTCCATGGCAGCAATCTCTCTGGAGGCTGTTTCCAATCCAATTGTCACTAGTCCGCTCTTTTTGGCCATATTTGCCAACTCTATTTCGTAATACCTCACATTTTTGCCCAGTGAGAGTCGCGTCATAGTCGTGGACAGTACGACTGGCTTGAACTGGCTATATACCATGTCAAATTTAAGCGTTGAGACATTTAGAAACTTGGTGAATAAATTTTTGAGTCTATCATACTCCTCTTCAGGTAATAGATCTTTGATTGATTGATGATGGGGTAGGTGCGCAGCTTTGTTAAGCTCGTGCAAGCTATGGTGATCCAAAAGTGTTTCTGTTGCAAAGATCTTACTCTCTTTGAGTTTGCTTTTCACATTCTTGCTCAAAAAATAATCCTTAGCGGGGATAAATTTAATCGTTCCATAGATGTAAGATGGCGTAGTCAAGCCATTGCCGCTTACTTCCCAAAATATTGAGTTCTCAATTTTTTGACCATATGAAATATGGATGGTCATACAGATTACAAATAATAAAAGTGATTTTTTCATCGATGGTATATGTTAATGTATGGTATTTGATTTGTTTAAATAATTATTTTTATAATAGTCCGTCATGTCACATAATTCTCTTTTCTATACTTTATAGATTCCTGCTTGCCTTCGCGAAGCTATGGCAAGCAAGGCCTCCGCCCGCCAAAGGTCGGGCAGCCAGAATGACGGATTCTGTTAGTTTAGAACGTTATTACCACTTATCTGGGAAATTAATCATGATTACAAGTAATTATTTCATTTTAATGATCACAACAAGAGCACTTCTAACTTTTCTCTCAAGTCATCACCTCTCAGATTCTTAGCAATGATTGTCCCTTCTTTATCTATAAGCACGGTATGCGGAATACTTCTCACGCCATAGAGTTCGCCTACTGCATTGGACCACCCTTGCAGGTCAGACACATGCGGCCAAGTCAACTGATCATCTGCTATGGCCTTGAGCCATTTCTCTCGACTCGTATCGAAGGAAACACCAAGAATTTCAAAACCTTTATCGTGCAAGTCATCGTAGATACGAACTACATTGGGATTTTCTTGGCGACAAGGTCCGCACCATGATGCCCAAAAGTCAATCAGTACATATTGTCCTTTGAAGGAATCCAAGCTGATAGGACTGTCAGTGGAGTCATTTTGGGTGAAATTCACCGCAGGTTGTCCGACTGCCACCAGTTTCCAGGTGTTAGCCATTTTAGTCAGGGTTTTCACGTATGAAGAGTGATTCAAAGTGGTATCAAAACCAGCCAAGACCTGATCTAAACCTTCTGCATCTTTGTCATTAAAAAAGATAGAAGTTGCCAGATAAGGTCCCAAGTTATTGTCACTATTATCAGTGATGACCTGCATGGTGTAAGCCCTCTGCTCTTCATAGATCGCATCATACTGATCATCAAGTGCCTTCTCTATTTCTTTGTCGCCCAAACTATCTGCGAGATCATATTTAGGGTACAACGCCATCAGTTTATCAATGAAAGGTTTTTTTCCTTCCTGATAGGCTTCATACCTGGCATGAATTACAGACCCAGTAATGACGGCATTGTCCAGGCTGTCCAAGTCGCCATTGAATGTGATTTCGCTATTTTCAAGGAATAGAAGTGTGTAGTTGCGTTCATCATCGACTTGTAAGTAGTACATCTCTGGTATTTCAACGCTTCCACCAGTTATCTTGAAAGTACCCTCGATCACCTGTGCTGAATCTGTTTTTACCCAAGCACCATTGTCTCGTCTTTGTAGAATGACCCAAGACGAGTCAGCATTGGCCAAAGTGCCACCAATGGTATATTGATTGGAAATAGCTTCTTCCTTATTGCCACAGCCAAAAAGCAGAAGAATGGAGAGCGTGCTGAATGTGAATAGTTTCATTATTTACACTTTGAAATTTAGACATGAAACTACAAAATAATTTCTTAAACGGCAGTGTTTGGTTATATACATCAAGGAAATTATTTTTAATCTATCGTATGTCAGTTTGTAAATTTTGCTAAGATGAAATCGAAGAAATTTGGAGAAATCATTGCCTCAACAATAGGCGCCTGTTCTTTTTCATAGTGGTAAAGATTCCTGAATGACTTATAAGGTGGGTCTCTTCACAATGCAAGTCATTCCAGAGGAATCCTTGCCATTGCTACAAGAAAAACAACAAAATGGAGAAGGTTTCCACAGTTTTCCTTCCACCTCATACCAGGAGAGCCTACGAAATGAAGCTCCCTAAGTTAAAAGCGATTTTCTTGAGAAGAAATCTAAGCACGAAGCCCATTTATAATGACGGTAAAGATTCCTAACGGAATGACTTTGTGATTGTATTGCATTCTGGATTGGTTGAGTCCACTCCGAAAAGTCAAAATTCACATTTTTGACTTTTTCAACCACTCCAAAACAAGCGTATTCGCTAATTTTCGCCTCGGTTCGTGTCCTCACGAACCGAAACTAGACTTTTCGGAGGGGACTCATTGGTTAGAATTTTAAACCTGGGTTTTTCGCGAAATGAATAATGAATAGGTTTGTGAGAAACGAACCATGGCAATGTATTATTCAATATACTAACGCCTTATAAATTATTTTGGAGCCAAAGTACTTGTCTGCACGCTGTCGCCAAAGCTTCAGCGCAAGCAACCGAAAAAGCATTTCATTACGGATATGACTTTCCTTTTTTTGAAAGACTAAATAATTGTTTAAAAACGATTTACCTGTATATACATCATGAATTTTTATATTTTAGGAGATCGAATCCATTACCTATGAGTGAAGAGTTATTAAAGGCCATCATCCGATTATTTGCGATAGTAGCGAAAGAGCGAATTACAGAAGATGAACGTGCTAATATTCATGAATTTCTATCTATACATGCCAATCAAGGTTCAGTAGATCACTACCTCAACCTGTTCGATCACTATTCTCAGGAAGACCAAAAATCACACAGTGAAGATAATCACGAAAATATAGATGATGAAACACTCGAATTTATAGAGGAGTGGGCTAAAATACTTGAAATCACCAAGAGTGTAAATTCTGCACTTACGAAGCAGCAAAAAATAATCCTGATCATTAAGATCATCGAGCTGGTATATGCTGATCGCAATATTTCTGAAAGGCAAGGAAACTTGATTTTCCATATAGGGGAGGCATTGAAGATAGACGCCAAGGCCATAGGGTTGCTAAAGCGGTTTGTAATGGGAGAGGAGCTTGAAGAGTTGAGTTCCCCCGAAGTATTGATTATTGATGATGGGTCGGGAGAATACCCAAAAGGAAGCCTCCATCTAGATGCACCTAATCTCACTGGGCTGATTGCTGTATTGCGGATAGGGGATATTGAGTCTTATTTCATCAAATATATGGGTATAAGTACCCTCACGCTCAATGGGCAACCATTGCGTAGTCGTAAGATATCTGTATTGCCAACAGGCAGTACGATAAGAGGCAAAAAGATACAAACCATCTACTACAGTTACATCGTAACCGCCTATATGCACCATGGGACTGCACCGCAAATATCCTTTGAGGCGCAACACTTATTTTACCATTTCAAAAATGGAAAACTCGGGTTGCAAAATGTAAGCATTGCCGAAGATGGAGGCAAGCTGGTCGGACTGATGGGAGCCAGTGGCTCAGGGAAGTCCACACTTCTCAACGTCCTCAATGGCACCGAATCTCCATCCAGCGGTAGGGTCTTTATCAATGGTGTAAATATTCACACACAAAAGCTTCATATTGAGGGAGTTATAGGTTATGTTCCTCAAGATGATTTGCTCATTGATGAGCTGACTGTTTCTCAAAACTTGTACTATGCCGCCAAGCTTGCTTTTGGCAAATACACAAAAATCCAGCTCAAGAAATTGGTCGTTACGGTACTGTCCAATCTGGGGCTGCAAGAGACCAGTGACTTGAAGGTAGGTTCTCCTTTAGAGAAGACCATCAGTGGTGGTCAGCGCAAGCGACTAAATATCGGCTTGGAACTGCTCAGGGAACCGGCAGTATTATTTGTGGATGAACCGACTTCTGGATTGTCTTCTAGAGATTCGGAAAATATCATGGATCTGCTCAAGGAACTTTCTTTGAGAGGAAAAATGGTCTTTGTGGTAATCCACCAACCTTCCTCAGATATATTCAAGATGTTTGACAGCCTGTTGATATTGGACAAAGGTGGGTACCAAATCTACTATGGCAATCCTGTCGAAGCGGTGGTCTATTTCAAAAACATCATCGATGCAGTCAATAAAACAGAAAGTACCTGTCCGGAATGTGGCAATATCAACCCTGAGCAAATCTTCAACATCATCGAGTCCAGACTGGTGGATGAATATGGGAAACTGACTGCAACAAGAAAGGTCTCAGCCGCGCAATGGTATGCTTACTTCAAAAAGGAGGTGGAGTTACCCAAAATAATACCCATCAAAGAGAAAATTAAGGTCAAACAGTTTATTCCAAGTTGGTTTAAGCAAGCCAGCGTATTTCTATCAAGAGATGTATTGGCTAAGTTATCCAACAAGCAATATTTGTTTATTAATCTGCTCGAAGCGCCTGTATTGGCTGTTTTCATCGCATTCCTTGTTAGGTTTTATGCAGTATCCGGAGACGGGACTGGTTATTCTTTCTTTGCCAATGACAACATTCCGATCTACTTTTTTATGAGTATAATCGTGTCGCTGTTTATGGGACTGACAGTGAGCGCGGAAGAAATATTCCGGGATCGCAAAATCCTCAAGCGCGAACAGTTTCTAAACCTGAGTAGGAGTGGATACCTGATTTCAAAAATGCTTGTGCTTTTCGCCATTTCGGCTATTCAGACGGGGAGTTTTGTATTGATAGGGCATTTTATTTTGGAAATCTCCGGAATGGGATTGATGGTGTGGGTTGTACTGTTCTCAGTTTCATGCTTTGCGAATATGATGGGGCTCAATATATCATCTACATTTAATTCAGCTGTTACCATCTATATACTTATTCCATTGCTACTCATCCCTCAATTGCTACTAAGTGGTGTGGTTATTAGCTTTGATAAGTTCAACCCCTCAGTAAGTACAGTAGATGGCGTGCCTGTAATAGGTGATCTCATGGTTTCGAGGTGGGGATTTGAGTCTATTATGGTGTCTCAGTTCAAATCCAATAAATTCAATAAGGTATTTTATGATGTGGACCAGAGGATCTCAAATGCAGCTTATAAAAAGCTGTATCTCATTCCTCACTTGGAGTCCAAGCTTGCATTTTGCATCAATAATTTATCTCAGAAAAGAACCGGGAAAAAGGACGAGTTCGTAAGTGCTTTGGGGGTGCTACAGCAGGAGATAAGTAAGGAGTTGCTTGTCGTGGGTAAAGATAAGTATGAGCGTATTGACCGACTCACGATTCAGAGATTTGATTCTACTCAGTATGAGCATACAGCCGATTTCTTAAGTATTCTTAAAAAATACTATGTCAATATCTACAATAAGGCAGATCAAGAAAAGGACAAAATGCTCACAGAGTACACTTCCACTCCTGAAGGAATAGAGCGGTTGAAATTGCTCAAGTCAAAACATCACAATAAATCTATTGAGGATGTAGTCACCAATAGAGGAACTGCAGCGCGACTGATTGAAGTCAATAACCAGGTCATTAGAAAAATTGACCCGATATATTATATGGAAGATGACGCTAAGCATATTTTTGATCTTAAAACAAAGTTCTTCGCACCAGTAAAGCACCTATATGGCCAGCCACATGATACCTTAAATTTCAATCTGGCTGTCATATGGACATTTTCCATCATATTGTATTTCACCCTATATCTCGATCTACTCAAAAGAATTTTGAATCTGTTTAGTAGGCACAAGGGGAGGTTTGGTAAAAAATAGTCGTGCTGAACATTTCTGCGCATAATTTGGTTGAGTCATAGATTCGTTTGGCAGAGAATGAATCTATGACCAAGTTGATATAAATTAGTTGAAATATGAAAGACCACTGGGAATCCCGTTATACACAAGAGGCATATGCTTATGGCATTGACCCAAATACATTTTTTGGTGAATCCTTGAAAGAATTACCTATTGGACGACTGCTTCTACCGGGGGAGGGAGAAGGAAGAAATGCAGTATATGCAGCTTCATTGGGTTGGCAGGTCGATGCTTTTGACTTTTCTGAAAATGGGCGAGAAAAAGCACTCAAACTGGCCAAGTCCCATCATGTGTCTTTGAGCTATACCATTGAGGACTATGCACATTTCGATCCTGAGCCTCAGCAATATGATGCGATAGGACTTATCTATACGCACATGACGCCTGATATAAGAACCGCATTCCACGAGCGAATAGCTGCCTCATTGAAACCTGGAGGGATATTGATATTACAGGCATTTTCTAAGCATCAGTTAGGTAAAACCACTGGCGGCCCAAAGCAAATGGATATGCTCTTCAGTATGGACGAATTGCGGGAAGACTTCAAGGGGTTGACTATTGAAAAATTAGAAGAGCTGGATGTCGATCTTTCTGAAGGCACCTATCACCAAGGTATCGGAAGTATTATCAGAATGATCGCAAAGAAGGAGTAAACCAAGGAAATCGTTTTTAGTTTAAGGTTTAAAGTTTAAAGTGTGTCCAAATGGCGTATGCGAGTATTTATTTGGAGTTGCCAGCGGAAACTGAAAGACAAACCCTGAAGAGAAGACACCGTTATAAAATTGATGTAAATTAAAAACAGAGAACTAAATCATGGAAGAGGAAATCATACCAGCAGCGGCATATACTGCAATAGAGCAGATGATCAGCAGTGAAGAAAGTGTGGTAGGGATAGATGCCAAAAAAACGCACATTATCATTATCCATAAATTGATGGAAATAGAAAAAAGACTCAAAGCCCTTGAAGAAAGTAAGTAATCAACAGTTATTCCTCGCAATCGCGGCAGCACTTACATTGGGATTGGCACCATTTTTCCCAGAGCCACATCTTTTCGGGAAGATTCGTTGGCTATTTGGTGGAGCGCAAGGCATGGGGTCAAAAGACTATTTTGATTTGGTACTGCATGGTGCTCCTTGGATCTATCTTGTCGTCATTCTATTGCAGAAGATTACTCAAAAAAGATGATTTCCTTGCCATCTGAAGAACATGCGCAGTATAGTTACGTATGATATGCTATGTCAGCTTTTCGCTATTTGGTCATAGGGTCGATTCTTTCATTTGTTGCGCCTAATCTTCAGGCACAAGAACCACATGCCATCAAAAGCATCTATTTTGGCGGTGGTAGCTATTACGTAGATGAACTACAATCCATCGAACTCAGCGAATTCCTCAAAGAGCAGCTCAAGTCTGGGCAATATGACATCACTATTCATAGCCACACCGATAACATAGGTGGTGCGGCATACAATGAGTGGCTTTCTCAGATGCGTAGTCAGTCCGTCACCGAAGAGCTCGTAGAGAACCTCATCGATGCCGAATCCATCAAGGTGAAAGACTTTGGACAATACAATCCAGTTTATGACAATGATACTTGGGAAGGACGATTCAAAAACAGAAGGGTGGATATCATTCTATGGCCGATTGTGTTGTAGCTATTCATGCCTTTATTAAAGATACTATAGCTCAAGAATATTTTTATGGTGGATTATCAATCCTTAATTGTGACTTCTCTAACACTAGGTGGATGTTAAATAATTCTATTTAACATAATGTAAATTATATAACAAATACAGTGCTATTTTTGGTCAAATGGAGGATAAAAGAAGGAAGTCAAAAGGCAATTTCAAACATGAACTATTAGACATTGTTTTTCTGGTCGTTTCAGCCACGGTGAGTAGTTGCAATGACTGGGAATCCATTGAGGTTTTTGGAGAAAGTCAACTTGAATGGTTGAGAAAGTACTACCCGTTTAAAAACGGAATACCTTCTCATGACACCATAAATCGTGTTTTTTCCTCATTAGACCCCAAGGTGTTTGGACAATACTTCATCGAATGGATACAAGAAATCTGCAAGCTTTCAAAAGGGGATTTGGTTGCCATTGATGGCAAGACCATTCGTAAATCCTATGATAAAAAGAGTGAAAAATCAGCTATCCATATCGTGTCAGCCTATGCCGAAAGAAACCGAATCTGTCTAGGTCAAATTCAAACCACAGAAAAGAGTAATGAAATCACTGCTATACCAGAACTTATCGACTTGTTGTACCTTAAAGATGCAACGGTGAGTATCGATGCTATGGGATGCCAAAAGAATATTGTGGAAGCAATTCGTATGAAAAATGCGCATTATCTCATTGCGGTTAAGAATAATCAAAAAGCTCTTTATGAACAGATCAAAAAGCTCTTTATTATCACAAAACCTTCTTCAGAGCATTTATGGAACGATATTGATCACGGAAGGGCAGAAATAAGGAGGTGTCAAGTTATCAACGACCTTACATTTTTGGATGAGCAAAAAGAATGGAAGGATCTTTATGGGATTGTTAAAATAGAAACCGAAGTCACTGAGAAGTCATCACAAAAAACAAGAAAAGAAACTAGGTACTATATCACTAGTTGTAAGAGTGAAGCCAAAGACATGAACGCAAAAGTCAGAGGGCATTGATCAGTAGAAAACAATCTTCATTGGATGCTAGACGTTGTTTTTAATGAAGATCAGTCAAGAAGAAGGATTGGAAATAGCGCAGCTAATTTTAATATTATCGCAAAAATAGCACTAGCCTTGATTGAAAGAATACCGCTGAAAAGATCAAAAAGACAAAGACGATTCAAAGCAGGTTTTGATCAGAAGTTCAGAGAATTAGTGCTCAATCTTTAAATGCGTTTGCCCTGTGCTAAGGAGTAAAAAGTAGAGATAACGAACAAGTTAAGTTAATCTGAAAAAGTTAACTTGATTTTATGAACGGCATTTTTACTTCTTTCACCTGAAGCATCAAAACCAATTCCAAACAACTCAAATTCAACACCTCCAGAATCTGCTTTTTTTATCGAAAATGACAATTCAATGTTAAAATCTTTTTTTGATAAGCCTGTGATTTCTTTAGTTTCTTTATAGGCTTTTGTAGCATTAATAATTATATCTGTTAATCCAGCTTTAACAAAACTTTTTTCTGAGCTAGCTTCAATAGACTCATAATTAAAAGTTATGCTGCTACTATTTTCTTTTGACCATTTCGCACTACCCTTACCAAAAATCTTGAAACCCCCTCCCTTTGCTGAGGCTTCAATTACCGAAAGAGTAACTGAAGCTGATGTCAATTCTACATCAATAAGTTCTTGTTGTGCTTGTTCGAGGCTTTGGTTTATTTCTTTTACTACCTTATTAAAATCCAAAGTATCTTGGCCATATGCCAACGATGTACATAATAATGTGAAGCTTACTAATAACATTTTGTGTTTGAGTGAATTCATTTTAGTATATTTAAATATGAAATGTATAATAACTGTACCAAATGTATGGCTAGATTAAATCATGGTCAATACCCAATCTTGGGTATTTTTCACTAAAAAGAGACCAATTTGAAAGAATTAGAGACTCTAAGGCGCACACATTTGCCATTCCCGCAACCTTCCCTCCTGCTAAAAATGTCAAAAGACCTGCCCGACTCTCGCCCGACTGTTCGAGCGGGGAAGTCATTCAGGCGGGGTGCTCTACTCCTACTAAGTATAATATGAAGTGCTTAGAAGTAAAAAGAAGCCGCCCTACAATCTGGCTCATCGTTAAATTGATCCATTGGATCAATTCTTAACATGCTGCCCTCCCTAAAACGATTATTCCCCCTCTGAACCCAAAGCTAAGTAACCCCGTATCAAGTACGGGGCAGGCTATAACGCGATGCCATTATATAACAAAATATAATTTTATTATTACTACTATGCTCGTTATTTACCATAGATTTTCACAGCCTCTTCCAGTACCACCCGATTCTATTATAATCAATAGTATCAAATCATTTCAAAACTCTGTGCTGCTTTCTGACCTGTCAGAATATTCTATATGTATTGGAGAATAGTATTTTGTCAGAACCTAAGAAAAGAAGAATCAAAGAATGTCAAAACCTCATAGCACTCATAGAGAAAAAAGAAATTAACAACACAACACAGCCACACAGCCACACAACCAAATGAAAATGTATGATGGCCATAACAACAAAATCCAAACACTAGAAACTAAAAACCACTCCCCAAATTGAACAGCCCAAACCACATTACAGGAGGTACAGTCTTTACAGGAATATTCGCAAGCTTTTGGGATATCAATATTTTTGATATCAATATACTTTGTGTAGTTTGGTTCGCTTCGCTCCTACCTGATATAGATCATACCCGTTCACCTATTGGCAAGCTATTCTATCCCATATCTAGATATTTAGATAAGAAGTTTGGACACAGAACCATTACGCATTCATTCTTATTTCTTGTAATTACTACTATTATTGTCAATAGCTTCGCTTCATTTCATTTCACCCTTGTCTATGTTTTAGCCATACTCTCTCACTTTATTTTTGATATGGTTACAGTTAAGGGCATACCACTATTTTATCTTTTCTTCAAGAATCCTTGTGTCATTCCTGCCAATCCCGAAGCGAGAATCAGATCAGGAAATAATAGGTCTGAGTTAGTCTGATTTGCCTTATTTATATATTTTACAATCTTTTATCCAATTTATACAGTTTTTGGCTATGGACAAAATACGAATTGTGTCCACACCCCCAGACCCCCACCCCGATGAAGATAGTTTTATCTTTTAATAGATCGATGGTCGTACGAAAGGATTCTTGATTTATCTTGAGATAGATTATTGTATTAGAAGCTGACCCCGAAGAGGCGTTTATATACAGATTTTCTATCTGCTATGGCGGTGATAAGTATGTGGTTTTCTGATTCTACTTTGTAGATGATTCGATAATTTCCTATTCGGATTTTATATCTGTTTTTTTGACCTTTTAGTTTGCCATCATGGTTGATATTAGAAACATTTTGTAGTGGGTATGTCAGTGCTATTTCTGCTCTGATTTTTTGCTCCATATTTCCACCAAGCTTTCTCAATGACTTATCAGCAGATGGCTTGATATCTACTATCATTAGCCGTGCAGCCTGATAGTTTCAGGTTCTTGTTCGGCTTCTAGGCTCATTTCCACTAGTATTTTATCTTCTAGTTCATCGGCTCTGATAGCAGTTAGAAAGTCTCTCATTTCAATAGGCGTGAAGTTTTGTTTCTTTCTCTTTAAGTAAAATGAAGTTCTGTTCATTCCCATTTTTTCTGCTATAAATTCCACACGATAGCCAGATGCCTTTATCAGATTATCTACACTTGACTGTAAGCTTATATAGTTATCAACTATAGAACTAATCATTGTTTTTCATTAAAGTTTAAAAATCACTAACATTACATTCAAATGTACGGATAATTACGATAAAAGATGCACACACTTTAGTGTAATAACGGCAGATTTTATGTTAAGCAAATCACGGCATCGCTTGTTCCCATTATTATATAATAACATTATGTCTGCGCTTCGTTGCTTCCGCCCTGGAGGCTGACCACTCACTAAAATGATTCACCGAATCATTTCTTAACGCTCATGTCTCCTCGCCAAGGCGCTGCACCACCGCTGAAGCTAAGGCGAAAGCGTTCGGGTAAATAGACCGCACAAGTCAACCCTCCTGAACGGAGAAAAGAAAATTCAGCTACTGTTACATAATTAGTCGTTATGTATAAATAGCCACTCACGCCACCGCAATGATCTCGCAGAAAAAGCGAGATCTTCCCAGCGCTGTGCCGTGCCCTGACCAGCTATTAATAAAGTTTCCCAACGCGCTTTTCCGCTCTGGCGGAATTACCAACCCACAGCCAAGAGATTTCCATGCAAATGGTTTTGTTTAGAATTTCAGTATTGAGTCCACTCCGAAAAGTCAAAATTCACATTTTTGACTTTTTCAACCACTCCAAAACAAGCGTATTCGCTAATTTTCGCCTCGGTTCGTGTCCTCACGAACCGAAACTAGACTTTTCGGAGTGGACTCAGTATTCGGGCGATTGTTCAGTTCGTTTTCAAATACACGATTATCATGAGTTAGAAATTTGCTTGTAAAACACTTGCCTTGCCAACGCTTTGTTTGGCTCACAGCTCTAGCCATCATTCAGAACGTCATTCCTGACGAAGTACAACGAAGATCAGGAATCTCTTTATAATGAAACACAACTTTGTTCATAATAGCCTGCGGCAGCTAGGTGTTTACTTGATCGCTCAAGCCGCTGGGCTTATACTTTTCCATTGATGAATGGATGGAATTTATTGGAACAAAAAGTAGAGGAGCAATTTCAAATATTTTGAATAAGCGCAGACCCCTTACTCTTTCTTTGATCAGGGCTCTTGGTCCCAAATTGGGTCTATCCTTTGACGTACTGATCAAAGAATATAAGTTGAAATTTTGAATTCGTTCTTATTGCCGCACACCTGCCTCAGGCACGGCATTTGTCATTTGCACGTCCTTTCCTCCTACCTAAAATACCAAAAGACCTGACCGTCCGATCAGTCGGGGTGCTCCACTCCTGCTGAGTAATAATGAACACAGATTTTCATATCATTTAAGCACCCCTAATATTTCACGAGGAAGCAGAGCCTACAAAATTAATTTTTTTGTCGTTTAACCATTTATATTTTATTTTTTTATAGGCTTCCATGGTTTCTAAAATT
>Ga0209634_1001724_pt1 | contig 15848 bp, 21 predicted proteins | sample LinPmetageLP40_FD_184043 | JGI IMG/M metagenome (GOLD analysis project Ga0209634, IMG submission 184043) | Marine viral communities from the Pacific Ocean - LP-40 (SPAdes) (version 2) | ecosystem: Environmental > Aquatic > Marine > Oceanic | place: Pacific Ocean | collected 2010-08-26
ATGTATAGTAATTGTTGTGGTGCTGAAGCATCTTATTTAAGTGATGAAATATGCGGTGATTGTTTAGAACACGCAGAATTTAATGAATAAGCAAAAGGTGGGAGTTATCCACTAACTCTAATACTTGGTCGTTGCGAGGTTACATAGGAAGCTACCCACTTTTTTTTAAAAACAAAACAGATATGAAAAAATTAATAAACAGAATTTTAGTAAAAAGAAGCATCAGACCATATAAGGTAATAGCTTTAAGCACTGGTGTAATTGTAGAACATTACCGTAATGGTAAACTTAAAACAGAATATTATGGATTGGTATAGCCCACCCGAATACAAAGAATATGAATGCACAGAATGTGGCGCAGATATAGACAAGCCAGGTGTGTGTAGTGGCACTTGTCACGAGGCAAGTATGATTTAGTTAAGTTAGTTAGTTTTGTTTAAGAGGTGCATCAGAAATGGTGTACCTTTTTTTATTATATTTACTTACTATAAAAAACCATTTTAAAAACGTTATATAAGTATGAAAGTTGAATTAACAGTACCAAGCAATTTATCAGAAATATCACTTAAACAATACCAAAAGTTTCTAAAGCTGCAAGAAAGCAATGAAGATAGTTATTTCTTACAATGTAAAATGATAGAGATATTTTGCAATTTAGATGCAAAAAGTGTTAGAATGTTAAAAGTAGGTGATGCAGATAGAGTAGTTGATATTCTTAATAATATGTTTGAAGCTAAACCAGATTTAATAAGAACTTTTAAAATTGGTGGTGTTGAATATGGTATAATACCAGACTTGGATGAAATGAGTTTAGGTGAGTATATAGATTTAGATACTTACATTGGTGATTGGCAAAATATGCAAATAGCAATGAATGTTTTATACAGACCAATTAGTAAAAAAATAGGTGAAAAGTACACTATAGTTGAATATGATGTAGATGCAAAAGAAAAGTTAGAACACATACCTATGGACATAGTTTTGGGGTCAATTTTTTTTTTGTACAATTTAGGGATAGAATTGTCGATGGTTATGGTGGACTATTTGGAAGATCCGCAGATGGACAACTTGATGCAGCAACAAACTTTTCAAGAAAATATGGATGGTATCAAAGCATCTTCACTAGCCTCGCTCAAAACGATATTAGACGAATTGAAGATATTACCAAATTAAACGTGCATAAATGTTTGTATGCTTTAGAGTATATGAAAGAAAAAGCAGAGTTAGAAGCAAAAAGAATTAAACAAAATTTTAAATGAGCAATCAAGGTGTAAGAGGGTATTATCAGTTAACATCAACAATAGAAGAACAACTACTATTAGATGTAAACAACAATACTGTTTCAATAGGTGACATAAGCAAAGTAAACCTAAACAAGCAAGACATATTTCCATTGGCACATATGATTGTAAATAGTGTTACAGCAGAAGAAAATGTGTTGAGGTTTAACATAAGTATCTTAGCTTGTGATATTGTAGATCAGTCAAAGGATAGAACAACAGATAGATTTACTGGTAACGATAATGAGCAAGATATTTTAAACACACAACTAGCGGTCTTAAATAGGCTTATACAACGTTTAAGAATGGGTTCACTACATACAGATATGTATCAACTAGATGGTGACCCAAGTTTAACACCGTTTAGTGATAGGTTTGAAAACGAACTTGCTGGGTGGACGGCTGATATAACTATTTTAATTTACAATGATATATACATTTGCTAATGCAGTTTAAAAACGTAGATGAAATATTAAACAAGTATGGTAAATATGTTGTTCAGCAATCTAGGTCAAACCTAACCAAAGATAAAAAAGGTGGTGGTGATTTATATAATTCTGTTAGTTACGTAATAGATAAAAGCCAAGATGATTTTTTGTTAGAATTTCTACTGGAAGATTACGGACCATTTGTAGATAAAGGTGTAAAAGGTAAAACCTCAACATACCCAGAAACAAGTGCTGCATTATCTAAATTCCAATATGGTAGCGGTACTGGTCCAAAGGGTGGTTTAACTAAAGGTATCAATGCCTGGCTAAAAAAGAAAAGGTTTCAATTTAGAGATAAAAAAGGTAGGTTTATGAGTTATGAAAGTATGACTTATTTAATAGCAAGAAGTATTTACAACAAAGGTTTAAAAGCAAACCTATTTTTTACAAAACCATTTGAAGCTGGTTTAAAAAGATTGCCAGATGATTTATCAAAAGCATTTGTGTTAGATATTGAAGATGGTATAATATTAGGAACAAAATAATTATGGATTGGACATTAGGCATAGCATTTCATTTTCCACATAACAGACTTATGTTAGGTTGGGAGTACATAGCAAAAGATGAAAGGTACACATACACAACAATTAGGTTATATTTATTTATAGCTACACTAACACTAGATTTTTAAGATGGCAAATTTAGCATTAAGAAACCCACAGTTTAAAAAGTTAACAATTCAAGCATCTGGTACATTATCTGTTGTATGCACAGTTTCTATTGATAGCACAATAAGATATACACTTGTAAAGAATGTACAACCATCTACAACTATAAATTTTGACATAGCAGAACTTGCAAGAGATTATATAGACATTATATATAAAACAGATTACATACCTCAAACAGTTGCAATAGAAACTATAATAACACCTTATGATGGTTTAAATGGTACTGGTAATGCATTACCATTATTGGCAGTAACTTATAATGATGTAGGTTTTGAAGCCTATGGAACATTTGAAGAAGGTGTAAACCCAGAAGTACCTTTCGGTAGAACACTATCAACTTTATTAATACCTATAAATGAAGATACAGATGAGTTTACAATATTAGCACCTAATAATCAAACTGGTAAAATACCATACCTTACAAGTAGTTTTAGAGGTGCAGATGCTTATGCTGCTGGTGATACAAGTGTAACTATTCAAGGTGTAGATTGTACCATAAAAAGAATTGACTGCACAAAATATGGCGATGGTAACAGAATTATATACATAAATAAATATGGTGCACAGCAAGATCTTTGGTTTTTCTTAAAAGAAACTAGAAACCTGGCACGAACAAATGAGGGTTACAAGTCAAACACTATAACCTATCCAAGTGGTGGTGCTACTTATTCTATTCAAGATGCACCAAACAAAGTATTTAATACACAAGCAAAACAAACACATACATTTAGTAGTGGATATTACCCAGAGTTTTTAAACCAACAATTTGAAGAACTACTATTAAGTGAATTTATTTGGTGGTCTACATTTAAAAAAGGGAGTGGTATAGTTATACCTTTAAAGGTTAAAACCTCAACAGTAGCATTTAAAACAAGTGTGAATGATAGGCTGATAGAATACACAATAGAATTTGAAGAAGCATTTGATTACATAAACAACATTAGATAAATGCGTAGACTACAATTATACATAGATGGGCAAAGAGTAGATTTATTTAAAGATGAAAGTGTTTCACTTACTCAAACAATAAAAAATGTAAAAGACTTAAAAAAGATATTTACAGAATTTACTCAAACATTTTCTGTACCAGCATCAAGTGTGAACAATAAGATATTTCAACACTATTATAACTTTAATATTTCAAATGGTTTTGATGCTAGAAAAAAAGCTGTTGCAAGATTAGAATTAAATGATTTACCTTTTAAAGATGGTAAAATAGCACTAGAGGGTGTAGAACTAAAAAACAATTTAGCACACACTTACAAGATTACTTTCTTTGGTAATACAGTAGATTTAAAAGATATATTAGGTGATAATGAATTGGCAGGTTTACCATTAAACCAAAACCAAATATATGATTACACCAATGTAAAAACAAGAATGCAATTAGTAAATAATGATATTCTTGCACCTTTAATCACACACACCAACAGACTAATTTACAATAGTAGTAGTCATCCAGTATATGATCCAGAAGCAACAATAAATAATGTGTACCCACATACTGGTGATACTCTTAATGGTGTAGCCTGGAACGAGTTTAAATATGCTATAAGGGTACAAGCTATTATTGATGCAATAGAAACTAGATACAATATTACTTTTTCTGATGATTTTTTTAATGACAACACAAACGAGCAATTTAATAATTTGTTTATGTGGTTGCATCGTAAAAGTGGTGATGTAGAACAAGCTGCACAAGTTGAGGTTATATTTACAAGGCTTGATGATTTAGTTGTAAAGACTGGTTCAACAGAATATATATCAACTGTATCTGATGGGGTTATATCTGTAAACGCACCAGTAGGTGTTACACCAGCTTTATTAAGGTATCAATTCAATCCAGTAGACAATACAGCAGTTTATAATGTTAGGGTATTAAGAAATGGTGGTACTGTTGTTGGTGAATTAAATGGGGTTACAAGTACAAGGGGTTTAGATATAAATGCTGGTTCATCTGGGTTAATAAACAACTCAACATATACAGTTGAAATATCTGGTGTTGGTGTTTCTTTTAATGCTAATCGTATTGAAGCACGATTAAATTGGTTAGAACCATTTGGCACACCAAATTTTGGAAGTGATTTATACCACAACAACGCATCATTTCAAACAGAGCAAGATTTTCAATTTAACATAGTTGAGCAAATACCTAAAATAAAGATTATAGATTTTCTTTCTGGCTTGTTCAATTTATTTAACCTTACTGCTTATGTAGATAATCTTGGTACAATAGTAGTTAGAACATTAGATAGTTACTATGCAGCAAGTACAACAGTTTACAACATAGATAAATACCTAGATACTACAAAATCAACATCTGATGTTGCACTACCTTTTAATCAAATTAATTTTAGTTACAAAGGTTTAGGCTCTTTTTTAGCAAAGCAATTTAACCAACTAACCAATAGTGGTTGGGGTAGTTTAGGTTTTACATTAGATGGTGATATTTTTGATGCACCAAGTGAGGCATATAAAATTGAAGTACCATTTGAACATATGCAGTTTGAAAGATTATATGATGCTGGTAATTCACCACCAACATCAACAGATGTACAATATGGTTATTCTGTAAATGAAAACCAACAACCATATATTGGTGAACCATTGTTGTTTTATCCAATTAGAATAGTAGGTGGTACAAGTATAAGAATAAGAGATACAGAAACATCAAATGTAGATGACATAGTAAACTATTACATACCATCAAATAGTTTGGCTTTATTACCAAGTACAAGTAAAACAAATATACATTTTCAAAACGAATTTAATGAGTATTTAGCAAATGAACCAGATAGTATAGTTGCTGGTGATAATGCATTGGGTTTTACAGATACGATTTTTGAAACTGAATACAAAGAATACATACAAGATGTGTTTAGTCTAAGAAGAAGATTGTTAAAAGTTACTGCATATCTACCTATGAAAGTATATTATAACTTACAACTAAATGACTTGATAGAATTAGGTCAAGATAGGTACAAGATAAATTCAATGAAAACAGATTTAACAACTGGTAAAACAGAATTTGAATTACTAAACACAATATTATGATTAAGAATATAATTGACTTGCTACAAGTTGTTGATGGTGAAACTGAAAACATAAGAATAGCACAAGGAAAATATAAATTAGCAGAAACACTATCAGAGGGTGTTAAACAAACAAAAAGAAAGTTAAGATGGCACAAAAAATAGAAGTTGAATTTGAGTTAAAATACAAAGATGCTATTAAGAGTATTGATAAACTTAAAAAAGAATATGCTGATCTTGAAAAAGAGGTTGTAACCGCTAATGAAAAAACTGCTGATAGTTTAGAAGCAGTAGAAAAAGGTGCAAAGGATAGTGCAAAGGGTGTAAAAAAAGTTGGTGTATCTTTAAAAGGTATTGCTGCTGCAACTGGTATTATATTCGTATTACAAAAAGCATTTGAATTTGTAAGCAGTGCCGTACAAGAGAACCAAGAAGTAATGGATAGTTTAAATGTTGTATTTAAAACTGCTCAAATAGTATTCAATGAAGTACTTGGTGTTATAACAGATGTGTATAAAAGTGTAACATCTGCATCTGAAAACTTTGATGCACTTGGTAAGGTAATGGGTGGTTTATTAACCATTGCAATTACACCTTTTAAGGTTGCTTTTTATGGTATTCAGTTAGGCATACAAGCAGCACAGTTAGCTTGGGAACAATCTATATTTGGTGATGGTGACCCAACAACTATAAAGGCTTTAAATGAAAGTATTGCAGAAACCAAAGCTAATTTAAAAGAAGTAGGTGATGAAGCGGTACAGGCGGGAACAGATGTTGTTACAAACTTTGTTGAAGCAGTACAAGAAGCGGGTGCAATAGGTTCACAACTTGTTGAGGGTGTAAAAGAAATAAGTGTTGAAGCTGCATTAGAAACTGCAAAAGCAAATCAAGCATTGGAAAAATCTGCACAAATAGCTGCTGCACAAAGTAGAATACTGCTTGAGCAATTTGATAGACAAGCAGAGATACAAAGACAAATTAGAGATGATGAAACAAAAAGCATAGAAGAAAGACAAGCGGCAAATGATGAATTAAATAATATTCTTGTAAAGCAAGAAGAAGAAATGACTAAAAATGCAAAATTAGTCAAAGCAGCGGCACAAGCACAATTTAATCTAACGGGAAAAACAGAAGATTATGTTGCGGTGTTAGAAGCAGAAGCAGAAGTACAAGCGGTTGCAGCTACGGTAACTGGGTTTAAATCTGAACAACAAACCAACGCAAACGCATTATTAAAAGAAGCAACAGAATTAACAAATGCACAAGCAGAAAGTGAAAGTACATTAACAATAGCTAAAGAAAGATTAGCAGCAGAACAAATAGAAAACGAATTATTACGTTTACAAGAATTACAAAGAATTGATGGATTAGAAAAAGAACAAGAAACTGCAAGATTACAAGCAATAGTAAATAATGCAAAAGATGGTACACAAGCAAAGGTAGATGCAGAAATAGCTTTAAATGATTTTAAACAACAATCAGATGAACAAGATTTAGCAAGAACAAAAGAAATATCTGCTGCAAAAATAGAAATTGCACAAAAAGAAGAAGATGCAAAAAGAGCATCATTAGAAGGTTATGCTGGTGCATTAAGTGAGGTTTCTGGGATACTTGGACAAGAAACAGAAGCTGGAAAAGGTATAGCTATCGCATCTTCTTTAATAAACACATACGCAGCAATTACTGGACAATTAGATGCTTTTTCTAAAGTACCAATACCAGGTTATGCTATTGCACAAGCTATTGCAACAGGTGTTGCTGGGTTTGCAAACGTAAAAAAGATTGCAAGTGTTAAAGTGCCAAATTCAAGTGGTAGTTCTTCCGTATCTGGTTCAACAACTACAACACCAACTCCACCAGCATTTAATGTAGTGGGTGCAAGTGGTGAAACACAATTAGCAGATGCGATAGGTAGCCAAACACAACAACCTACAAGGGCATATGTAGTAAGTAATGATGTAACCACAGCACAAGAACTAGATAGAAACATTATTGAGGGTGCAAGTATATAAATGCAAAATTAAAAACTAAACACGTTATATATTTATGAAGATAATAGAACTTATTTTAGATGAAGAACAAGATGATATTGGTGTAGAAGCTATTTCTATTGTAGAAAGTCCAGCTATTGAAAGTGATTTTGTTGCTTTAAAGAACCAAGAAATAAAATTAGCAGAGGTAGACAAAGAAAAGAAGATCTTAATGGGTGCTTTATTAATACCTAATAAGCCTATTTACCGTAATGGTGGTGAGGGTGAGTATTACATATACTTTTCAAAAGATACTATTGTAAAAGCATCTCAAATGTTCTTACAGAATGGCAACCAAAGTAATTCAACACTAGAACACAATCAAGCCTTGAATGGTTTAACATTGGTAGAAAGTTGGTTAATAGAAGATAAAGTACACGATAAAAGTGTAAAGTATGGAATGGATTTACCGCTAGGAACTTGGATGGGTAGTGTAAAAGTAAACAACGAAGATGTTTGGAATGAGTATGTTAAAACAAATAAAGTTAAGGGTTTTTCTATTGAGGGTTACTTTGCAGACAAAATGGAAACACCTAAAGACAAAACACTAGGTGACTTAATGAGTGAAGATGATATTTTACTTAACAAAATAAAAGATATACTAAATGCAGAGGAACAATAAAAACAAAACTTTTATACCTAGTAGAACATCACCTACTGGCGGAGGACGTGCTTGTTTATGTTGGGATACTAACAAGTATTCTATCTCTTGTTGTGATGGTTCTATGCAAGCACAAGGCATAGGTGTAATAACAAGAACAGACTGAAAATGCAAATTTTAATTTAATAATCGTTATATAAATAGTATGAAAGCAAACCAAATGTTAAACGAAATAAAAACACTTTTAAACATCGAGGTAAAACTCGAAGAACAGAAGTTAGAAAACGGTACAGTAGTAAGTGCAGAAGCCTTTGAAAAAGGTAAAGAAATATTCATTGTAACAGATGATGAAAAAATTGCAATGCCAGTTGGTGAATATCTTTTAGGAGATGGAAGATTGGTAGTTGTAGAAGAAGAAGGTCTTATTGCAGATGTTCGTGAAGTATCTGATGAGGTACCAGCCAAAGAAGAAGAAACAACAGAAGATCTAAAAGAAGAAAAAGAAGAAGAAAAAATGATGGATGAAGAAAACTATGTAACTAAAGATACTTTTAGAGAGATGGAAGGTAAAATCCAAAACCTAGAAGATGCTATTGCAGATTTGAAAGCTGACAAAGTAGAAGCTGAAAAAGAAGAAGAAAAAATGGAAGAAGTTAAAGAAGAACTTTCATCAGTAAAACCAATTAAACACAATCCAGAAGCAAGTACACCACAAAAGAAACAAATGCAATTTGCCAAAGGACAATTCAACACAACACTAGATAGAGTATTAAGTAAATTAAACAAATAAAAATGAACAAAAGAAACGTAAATTTAGCAACAACTACTAACATCACTACTACCTATGCGGGTGAGTTTGCTGGTGAGTATATCGCAGCAGCTTTATTATCTGCATCAACTATTGATGATGGCGGTTTAACAGTAAAGGCAAACATTGCTTTTAAAGAAGTAATCAAGAAGTTAGCTACAAATGCTTTAGTAGCATCTGCATCTTGTGATTTTTCACCTACATCAACTATTACTTTAACTGAAAGAATAATTGAGCCAAAAGAACTACAAGTAAACCTACAACTTTGTAAGTATGATTTTGTTAACGATTTTGAGAGCCAGTCTATGGGCTTTGGATTAGGTCAAACACTACCTCCGAAATTCACAGATTTTATGATTGCTCACGTGGCTTCAAGCATCGCGCAGAATACGGAAGAAAATATTTGGAGAGGAGATAGCGCAGCAGCATCTGTAAACTCTTTTGATGGTTTTGAAAAACTAATTGCAGCATCAGCAGCAGCGGGAGATATTCCAGCAGCACAACAAGTAGCATTAGTAGCTGGTGGTTTAACATCTGCTAACATTATAGATGAACTTTCTAAAGTAGTTGATGCAATACCAGCAGCACTATACGGAAAAGAAGATTTATTTTTATACATCGGAAGTAAAGCAGCTAAACTATATGTACAAGCACTAGGTGGATTTGGAGCAAATGGTTTAGGAGCAAATGGTGTAGCTAATATGGGAACACAATGGTGGAACAACGGAAGCCTTACGGTGAATGGTGTAAAAATATTTGTATGTCCAGGTATGAGCGACAACAAAATGTATGCAGCACAACGTTCTAACTTATACTTTGGAACTGGGTTACTAAACTCAACAAACGAAGTTAAAGTGCTAGATATGGCAGACCTTGACGGAAGTAACAACGTGAGAATGATACTCAGATTTACAAGTTCCGTACAATTTGGTATCGCAGCAGACTTAGTAGAATACGCATAATTAATTAATTAATCAATAGAAAGGGGTGGGTAGGTAATCTGCTCACCCTTTTTTTTTAAAACATAAAAAACAATGGCTTGTACATTAACAACGGGTAGAAAACTACCTTGTAAGTCCGCTTTTGGCGGCATAAAAAAAGTACTATTTGCAGACTTTGGTGGCATTACCGCCGTATCAATAGATGCTACGACAAAAGAAGCAACCATTACTGGTTCACCAACATTTTATGCATATGATGTAAAAGGAAATTCTAGTTTAGAAACTACAGTAACAAGTAGCCGAGAAAATGGAACAACTTTTTACACTCAATCATTAAATCTAACATTAACATTCCTGGATGCTAAAACTCAAGCAGAGTTACAAACTTTGGCAGTAGCAAGACCATATATAGTAGTACAAGATTACTACGGAAATAACTTCCTATGTGGATACGAAAATGGAATGGAATGCACCGGAGGGACAGTAGTGACGGGCGCAGCAGCGGGCGACTTAAGCGGCTTTACACTTACCTTTGAGGGTATGGAAGAATTAGCACCATTATTCTTGGCTACAGCACCAATATCTGCAGCTGGACAGATTGACCCAACACCGGCAGATGTACCACCTCTACCATAATTATTTATTTAGTTAGAATTAAAGGCACTCTTTTTAGGGTGCTTTTTTTTTGTTTTTACAAATTACTATTTTTTAAACGTTATATAAGTGATGATTATACTAACTACATCTGCAACAGCACAAGATTTATTATTAATACCTAGAACCTACATAAGTACGTTTACAATGGTGATTAGAGATGATAGCACAAATGTTAGTGTTGACTATTCAATAACTACTGCTACACTTGCTGGTAATTATTTAAGTTTTAGCAATATTTTTGCCCCAATATTGGTTGAAGGTCATTTTTATGATTTACAGATATTTTCAGATGTTGGGAAAACCAACACAATATATAGAGATAGAATATTTTGCACAGATCAAGATATAAACCAAACAACAAATAACCATTATAAAATAAATGAGGGGCAATATACCACATACGATGGTTTCAATAATGACTATATTGTAATATGAGAAAAAGAAACGAAAAAGGGCAATTTAGCAAAACAAAAGTATCAGAGTTTGGCTTTGTTAATTTAAGTACATACACATCACCAGAGGTAAAAGAAGTTAATGGTGCTGATTGGATTGAATACGGTGCAGACAACAACTATTTCCAAGTGCTTATAGACCGTTATAATGGTTCACCAACAAACAATGCTGCTATAAATGGTATCTCACAAGCTATTTATGGTAAAGGTTTAAATGCTACAGATAGCAATAGAAAGCCTAATGAGTATGCACAAATGATTTCTTTGTTTAGAAAAGATGTTGTAAGAAGGGTATGTTATGATTTAAAACTTATGGGACAAGCTGCAATCCAGGTTATCTATTCTAAGGATAGAAGCAAGATTGTTCAACTAGAACATATGCCTATAGAAACATTAAGAGCAGAAAAATGTGATGAAGATGGTAATGTACCAGCTTATTACTATTATAATGATTGGGCAAACATAAAAAGAACAGACAACCCTTTAAGAATACCAGCATTTGGTATGTCTAAAGAAAGCATAGAGATATACTACATCAAACCTTATAAAAGTGGTTTTTATTACTATTCACCAGTAGATTATCAAGGTGGTTTACAGTACGCAGAGTTAGAAGAAGAAGTATCAAACTATCATATCAATAATATACGTTCTGGCTTGAGCCCATCGATGCTCATTAATTTTAATAATGGTACTCCAAACCAGCAAGAAAGACAGTTAATAGAAACAAAAATTGCACAGAAGTTTTCTGGAACTAGTAATGCTGGTAAATTCATTTTAGCTTTTAATGACAACAAAGAAAGCCAAGCAGAAATAACACCAGTACAATTAAGTGATGCACACAATCAGTACCAATTCTTGTCAACTGAAGCATCTCAAAAAATTCAAATTGCCCATAGGATTGTTTCACCGTTTCTTTTAGGAATACAAACATCAAACGGATTTTCTTCAAATGCCGATGAAATAAAAACTGCATCTATTTTAATGGATAACACCGTTATAAGACCGTTTCAAGAACTTTTAATAGATAGCTTTGACCAAATACTAGCCTACAATGATATTAGCTTAAACCTATACTTTACGACCTTACAGCCACTAGAGTTTACAGAAGTAGATACAGACTTACAAGACAAAGAAACTATTGAAGAAGAAACTGGTGTTGAAATGGCAGTTAATCTTAAAAAGATAGATGGTAAAGATGCTTATAAAACCATTGAAGAAGCAGAAGCCAAAGCAATAGAACAAGGTTGTGAGGGTTACCACGAACACGAAGAAGATGGTGTTGTTTATTATATGCCTTGCAAAACACACAATGAACTAGATGACTTTATGCAAGAATTTGGTGAAGATGAAGATTTAAGCGAATGGGAATTAATCGATGAAAGAAAAGTTGATTACGATGAAGAACAAGCATTAGATTACCAAATAGACGAACTAAACAAAAATAAAAAAAGCACTTTATCTAAAATTTGGGAATTTGTATCTACTGGTACAGCAAGACCAAACGCAAAGTCAAAACAAGATGAAGATGTTGATGGTGTTGAGTTTAAAGTACGTTATCAATATGCACCTCTTAAAGAAACATTTAAGGATGGTAAAAATGTTACAAGAAGTTTTTGTGAAAAAATGATTGCTGCTAAAAAGATATATAGAAAAGAAGATATTGAACAAATGGGTAATGTTGCAGTCAATCCAGGTTGGGGTCCAAGAGGTGCAGACACTTATTCCATATGGTTACATAAAGGTGGTGAAAGAACAGATTTATACAAAGGTGGCGGTGCTTGTCATCATTTCTGGATGCGTAAAACGTATATGAAGAAAGGCAAAGGTAGTATTGACATTAAAAGTCCATTAGCGCCTACAATAAGTGTAAATGAAGCAAGGAAAGAGGGTTTTAAGCCAGAAGTAAATGATAAACTTGTAGCTAAAAGACCAATAGATATGCCTAATGAGGGTTTTTTACCAACTAATAAAAGAAGATAATGGCAACAGTATTATTTATAAATAGAACAGATTTAGTTAGAAACTCTATCATTGATGGAAATGTTGATACTGATAAATTTATACAGTTTATCAAGATTGCACAACAGATAGACATACAACAAATCATAGGTACAAATATGTATGATGGTTTAACCGCTGCTATTGTTGCTGGAATTGATTTACCAGCCAATGTAAGATGGAAGTTAATACTTGATGATTATATTGTTGAAATGCTTATATGGTATGCCCAGAGCAATTATATCCCGTTTGCAGCTTACCAAATTAAAAATGGTGGTGTATATAAACACACATCTGAAAATGCACAAACTGTAGACAAGAACGAGGTTGATTTTCTAGTAGAAAAAGCAAGAACTAATGCTGAATGGTATTCAAGACGTTTTATAGACTTTATGAGTTTTAACCAAGCTACATATCCAGAGTACACCAATAACGTGAATGACGATATATACCCAAGTTATGAGGCAACATTTAATGGCTGGGTGCTTTAGTAACAAGTTATGATCTACAAACCAAAGGCAAAGAACATTGAAAAGCTTAAAATCTTTTTAAAGAAAAAAAACAAGAAGTAATGGCAAACGAAATATATTCAAAAAGTTGGTGGGGTGATGGTGTTTGTGATAATACTGTAGGATGGGGTTTAATTTATAAACCTTATGCTGGTTGTAGTGCAGTAGATGGTTTGTTAGTTACCTTACAAGCAAGAGCAACCTATTATGAAAATGTAACTTGTACAACAGCAACTCTAACCGAATTAGAAAACATAGTATAATGAGCAACTTATTAGATAAAGCAAGTATTATATTAACACCAACTGCCTATAACACAAGTGAAGTACTTTGTGTAAAGCCAAGTGATGGAACTGGTGATTTTGATTTTTTACGTGCTACAGAAGCAACAAGAGTAAACTCACTAGGTTTAATTGAAACCAATGCAATTAATTTACCAAGAATAAATTATGAGGGTGGTTGTGGTAGTTGGTTGTTTGAACCGCAGAGTACTAATTTAATAACTTATTCGAGCGATTACACTCAATGGAATAAGTCGGGTAGTATGGTTATAACATCAAACAATGCTATAAGCCCAGATGGAACACAAAATGCATCTTTATTGACGGCAAACGCTGCAAATCAATTTATCTATTTGAGTAGTTTTTCTTCAGCAAATAGTACAATATCTTTATATGTAAAAAGAAAAACTGGAACTGGAAGCATAGAATTATCAAATAATGGAGGGGCAAGCTATACGGCATTAAGTGTTACAGATGAATGGAGCAGAGTGCAAGTAACATTTGCAACCTCAACACAGCAAACTGTTATAAAAATAAATACAAGCGGTGATGAAATTTATTTATGGGGAGTTCAAGTAGAGGCTTTAAGCTATGCCTCAAGCCTAATTCCAACCGATGGCTCAACAGTTACACGTAACCAAGACTTATGCACCAATGGCGGTAGTTTAGCTACAATAAATAGCACAGAGGGAACACTATATTTTGAATTAAACAAAGTTAATAAGCATACATCAGTAAGGTTTATAGGAATATCAGATAATACCGCATATACTAACAGAGTGCAAATGGTTTCTTTTGCTAATTCAGATTTATTTAGGCTTGAATTTGTTATTGGTGGTACTTCATTAAGTATTAATTATACTGAAAATGAAAACACTTTTAAAAAGTATGCAATTACTTATGATATTAATTTTATTAAATTATATGTAAATGGCACTAAAATAGGTCAAGTAGCTAATACAATAGGATTGCCTTCAGCGAATACATTTAATAGTTTTGATTTTGGGCGCAATGGTGGTGGCAATCCCTTCTTCGGCAAAACAAAAGCAGTTGCAGTTTGGAAAGAGGCTTTAACAGATGCAGAACTAACAGCTTTAACAACAATATAATGAATATATACAAAACAAATTTTCCAACAGAGCAAGAGGGCAAAGACTACCTTTTAAGTATTGGTGTACTCATTGAAACAGATGGAGAAATAGCATTTGCAAAAGAAACGGCAGCGGTTGTTTATATCGGTAAGGTGGTAAAGATACCCGCTACTTATGATAAAGATGGTAATATAATCACACCAGCGGTTTACTATCCTGGTTATGCTATCGATGTAATGAGTAGTTTAGTTTTAGACTTTGGTGCTTTTATGGTGTACCCAGTTGAAGCTGCGCATAGCTTTTATGGTTATCCTAGAAATGCAGAAGTGCCTAAATAATTTGTATATTTGATTAAATCAAAAAACAATATTATGAAATTATCAAAAGACGAGTTAAAAGTATTTAGAGAGCAAGAACAGAAGAAACAAGCAATCTTACACGATTTAGGTTTATTGGCTACACAATCACATACACTTTCACATATGTTTGCAGAACTTGCTATGAAGCAAGAAAATAACAAAAAGGATCTGGAAGCAAAGTATGGTAACATAGAAGTAAACCTAGAAGATGGAACTTTTAAATTAATCACAGATGAAAAAAATAAGTAAACACATTTCTTACAAGGAAGCAGTTGGTTCTAATTATGCAAAACAATACGGCATAAAGAATAAACCAAATGAAGAACAAGTTGAGAATATGAAACTACTTGCTGAAAAGGTATTTGAACCACTTAGAGAGTGGGTAGATGCACCAATAAAAGTAAATAGTATGTTCAGAAGTAAAGAACTAAATTCTGCTATTAAGGGGTCACCAAGAAGCAGCCATCTAAATGGTGAAGCATTTGATATTACAAGTATGGGTGGAAAATCAAACCTTGAGATGTTTCATTGGATAAAAGACAACTTAGTTTTTGACCAAATGATTTGGGAATTTGGCGCAGAACCTAAATGGTTACACGTATCTTATAAAAAAGAAGATAACAGACAACAAATTTTAGTAACTAAAAGAC
>Ga0209634_1001725_pt1 | contig 15840 bp, 13 predicted proteins | sample LinPmetageLP40_FD_184043 | JGI IMG/M metagenome (GOLD analysis project Ga0209634, IMG submission 184043) | Marine viral communities from the Pacific Ocean - LP-40 (SPAdes) (version 2) | ecosystem: Environmental > Aquatic > Marine > Oceanic | place: Pacific Ocean | collected 2010-08-26
ATGGTGGACAATCTATGTATGACAGATTGCAATCGCAACAACAACTTAGACCACCAAGATAACAATGATAAACGAACAAGATTTACAAAGTAGTTTCGATCAATCTGGTGTAATTCAACAAGCTAGACAGATGTTAGACGCTGGTACACCTATTGAGTTCATAGCTCAAAACACAGGACTAGATAGACAAGTTATAGAGAATTTATTACTCAGTAACCAACAAGTACAAACGCCACCTATAGCCCCACCCCCTCAAGTTAATCCAATGGACATGGGTATTATGTCTAATGAAATGGCTAACCCAACTACTGAAACCGCAGTAAACAACATGACTAGTGGTGACGAGGAAAGCGAAGATGTTATGGCTTTTCTAAATGAAAGTTTAGGTCTTGATTTAGGTGAAGATGAAACTATGACTTTAAGTCAAGCACTTAATTCTGGTAGTATTGCTGGTATAGGAGATAATGCAGAAGCTTTTAGTTCTTTTATTGATAACGCTAGTATGTTTGACGACGTTACTGATCCAGAAAAACTAGAGATTTATAAAAAAGCAGCAGCTTCTATTATAGGTGAACCAGACTACGAAAGTTTATTAGAACAACCCGACAAGGTGATGCCGTACTTGGCAGCTGGACTTTCATTAATACAGTCTGGTGAAAAAGGTGATGACTGGGGTGCAGCATTGGGTAAAGCATTTATTTCTGGTAAAAGTACAGCTATAAAAGAAGATAGCGATTACGCTAAAAGTAAAGCTGGATTAGAACTAAAAAATAAAAACGATATTAATTCTCTTGTTACTTCATTTGCGTTAACTGATATAAAAGATAGAATGGCTATGAATAAAAGTTTAGCGATGTCTAATGCTAAAGCTCCTAAAATGTATGATTTTGCAGGCGAGAAGGGTTTCGCTGATAAAACAACTGTACCTTTAAGTGACTCACAATACAACGCTTACGCTAAAGCTTTCCCAGGTTCAATAAGACCAACAGAAAATAATGAATTAAAACCGTTTACTGTGATGGCTGACTCAGGAAGTATGATGAATGTATTTTTAGACCAAGATCAATTAAGATTTTATAACAGTAACCCTAAGTACGCAGGTCAAATACGATCTGGTCATGACGACCGTACAAACATGAAACTTTATTCAATAGCTCAAGATGACGGTTCTAAAGTAGAAAAATGGTTAACACCTACTGAATTCGGTAATCTACCAGAAGGACAGACAGCAACAATTATGCCTACTAGTGGTGTACCAGTTTATGTGTTTGATAAACTTAACGGTGGAACTGATTTTGTAAGTCCTATGGAACTACAGCGTAACGGTGCTAGGTACGAAAAAATAAGTGCTTTTAGCGGTAGCATGACTAGCCCCGACGGTACTGTTATTGAATTCGGTAACGATAGTACTGGTAGTAGAGCTATTGAGCGTCGAGGTTTAGGACAGTTTGAGACAGTTCAAAAGAAATTGGCGGGTATCGATAGAGCTGTAAGTAATTATTTTATTTCAGCAGAAAATTTAGACAAAAATATTAATGATTTTGTAAGCCAAAACCCAGCACAAGCAGATTTAATATTTAATAATATAGCAGGTAATACTGCTAAGTTAGCAGATAATTTTGTTATTGGTTTAAAAGGTTTCGGTAATTTATTTCAACTAGCCCCAGAAAAAGGGGGCAGCAGTTTTTATGTTGGTGACAGTAAAGTCAATTATGAGGATTATAAATCTAGTGTACTTAGTTCTAGTGAGTTTGAAACTTTTAGAGAAAGTCCTTTAGCTAAGTTTTTAGAAGAAAGCGGAATAACGGGTGCTAGACTGGACGCAGCATTATTTGATATGTCTATGATAGGTGCGGGTGCATACTCTACTGAGAAAGGTTTAGACCTTAGAGCTATATCAGACTTTGACGCTAAACAGTTTATGCGAATGCAGGGTGCTGAAGCAGCATCATTGAAACAGTTTCAAGCTATTACTAATGATTTTAGAACTAAACTAGTCAATAGAAACATAGCCGAATTAGAAAGAACTATGATGCATAGTAATCTATATCAAATTAAAAAGAGAGACGATAAACCAGATCTTGAAGCTATTAATGCTTTAAAAGCAGACGCCGAAACATACATGGAAAAATTATTAAAGTATAAAGAAGAACTTTCAACTAGTATCCCTGACCCTAAAATAAAAGGTAATTCAACTTTTGTTGCTGACGCCAGTATTGACCCTGACAATGAACAAGTAAAACCACTTAATATATCAATACCACCAACATCTGTTTTTGCTCAAAAGTTAGGTATAACTGAAACAATAACTACAGACACAGTAACTCCAATAGAGGGTAGCTACCGCGATATGATTAACAAATACGCTATGCTACAAGGTAGAATAGAAGAGCAAGATGCTTACGTTACCCAATTAGAGAAAAACTTAACAAAAGCAGAGTTCGAAATTTTTAAAGCTCACGTTATGCAGGCTCAAAAACTAGGATTATAGAATGGCACAAAATGATATTATAGACATCGACGAAATTATAGATGCTAATATAAATTTAAATCAGCCTATACCTCAAATGAACGTGCCTCCTGCACCACAGACTATTGAACCTGGGATTTACGGTGAAGATACTCCAGGACAGTTAATACCTAATGATTTTAAAAATTTTTTAGTAGACAAATTAAACATACAGCCTCAAATAATTGACAAGATATTAGGTCAACCATACGGTTTTCGTGATCGTTTTATAAATGTAGATCCACGTGATGCTATAAGAGATTTAGCTAGAGCTAGTATCCCAGGCGATCAACCTTTAGGAGAAAATCAACAACCTTTTGGTTTAAACATAAACGAGTTGTTTAATCCCACTGACCCTAATACTAAAGCAGCAGAAGCAGCAGGAATAAACCCAAAAGAGGGTGCACCTTATCAAGTACAAAAAGACGCTAGTTACTTACCACCTGACAATTACGAAAGAGGTATAAAGGTTTTATTAAAAGAAGCTTTCCCTAATGTGCCGTTAGAAGCTTTAGAAATTAAAAAAGAACCACGTACAGGTAGAGTAGTCTATAAAGATCCTGAGTCTGGTGAAACTCAATTTCTTCAACCTCCAGGTATTGACTTTGCTGACGTTACTGCTATTATGGAACCTGTCATGTTAGAAGTTGGTGCGGGTGTAGGTGGATTTTTATACGGTAATACCGCTGGTAGAATTCAAGGTGGATTAGCAGGTGGTGCAACAGGGTTAGCGACTACTGCACAAATGACAGATAATCCGTTTTTTCAAAGTTTAGGAGCAGTAGGTGGTGCTACAGCTGGAGCGGTAAACCCAGTTAGACCTTTAGCTTTTACTGTGGTAGGAGAAAGTTTGGCTCATTTTGTTTGGAGATATAATAACTTAAGAGGTATGAAAGAAAGAGGCATACTTGATGAAACTTACACACCAGAAAAAATAATGAGTACTGCTATATCAGATGCTAAAATGGTTGGTGCGTTTAGTTTAGGTGGTAATGCTGCTTTTGGTACTTTAGCTAAATTCTTAGGCAATAACCCATCTAGTATTATGGGTATTGATCCTGATGGATTTGTTAAAGCTTTTGAAGAAGTACAAAACATAAAAAAGACAGGTTCTAGAGCTCAACAAGAAGCGGTAGAAGATCTTACTACTCCTCAAGTTTTAGGTATGATGGATGAATCTACGCCGATACGTAGAGAAGCTATGCAAAAAGAAGTGGATGAAGCTGTTTCAACGTACCCTGAAATTGAACAAAGAATTTTAAACCAAGAAGATAAAATCAACATAGGCTACGAAAAAGTTTTTGCTGACGAAGGTATTAACCCAGATATTCTTATTATCCCTGATGTCACTAAAATAAAACAAACCTTTGGTAGAGATATCGGAGGGTATTTTGACCCTAAAAACGTAAGTAAAAAAGCTGGTAGAGGTGTAAACCCAACCGATAGAAAAGCAATGGCAAATAAAATCACTAGTCTTATAGAAGGAGCTGACCCAGAAGGTGTATTTGATATTGTATGGAAAGAAGGTAAAGTAACTAACACAGAAACCTTCTTAGATATGATGCCTGCTAGTAAAGTGGATGATTTTAAAACTCTTATTTATAGAGACTTTATTGAATCTACAGATAGTTTTAACCCTAACGCTATTCAAGGGTATCTTAATAAACACACAGACGGACTTAAAGCTGTGTATGGTGAAGAGTTTGTAGATGGACTACGTTCATATAATAGACTTATAAAAGACATAAGCGTAGTAGCCAGTAGAGAAGCCATACCAGAAGATGCAGCGATTAAATTAGCTACAGGTTTAGCCAGAGCTTATTTAGGTATCTTCACTAGACCAGGAAGGGTGATTACCGCTGGAACTCAAGTAACTTCTAAAAGCAGAAAAACTAAATTTCAGAAAATGATACTTGACCCTGAATTATTATACACTCGTATCATGAGAGAAAAACTTTTAAGTGATCCTACCTTTTATACTACAGCCAGAGCTATAGCAAGAGCGTATGAAGAACAGTCAACATCTGTTGACCCAGAATCACCAACTAATTTCCCTACCCAAGAAAGAATAATGAATGTAGACCTTGAAGATTTAGAACTTAATAGAGGCGGAAGTCCTATGATTGAGTTAAACTATGGCTATGGAGATAAGTAATGGCGGGACTTAAAGATTTAGCAGCAAGATTAAGAATGGCAGACGGTGGTGATATCAGTAAAATGCTACCTAATGATTTACGCAAATCTATAAGAGATGATTTCATGAGTATTGATAGAATTGGTAGAATGCCCAATGAAGATTCAATACCTTTTCAACCTATAGATAGAAGACCAATGCCGATGCCGATGCCAAGACCTCCAGTTCAATTCCCAATCGGTGGTCCACCTTCACTTCCACCTGTGAGACCAGATCCACCAATAACTATGCCTATTCAACCTCCAGGGAATGGCAGACCTCCTGTTGCTCCTCCAGGGAATGGCAGACCACCGAAACCTCCAGGAAGACCACCAATAATATCCATAGGTAAAGATAATCGTATTATAAAAGATTCAGGGTTAGGTGGTTATTTAAACGCTGACCAACTTAGGATGTTTAGTAACCCACCTTCTCGTAGAGATAGGGCAGGTGAAAAAAACATGTCTGATTTACTGCAGCAACAAAGAGATACATTTGGTTCTATGCTTACTTCAGGTGGTGGGGGTGGAGGTTTACCACCAAAAGATCCACCACCAAAAGATCCACCACCAAAAGATCCACCACCAAAAGATCCACCACCAAAATTTCCACCACCGAAAGATCGTAGATACGAAGAAATGATGAAAAGACTAGAGGAAATGGAGAACAAGTATAGAGATTATACTCCACCCAAATTTGATGACAGCGAACTTAGAGACCTTATTAATAAAAACAGGGAAGGTATAGGTAATATCCCAGGTTTTGATGACAGCGAAATTAGAGAACTTATTAATAAAAACAGGGAAGGTATAGGTAATATCCCAGGTTTTGATGACAGCGAACTTAGAGATCTTATAGGTAAAAACAGGGAAGGTATAGGTAATATCCCAGGTTTTGATGACAGCGAACTTAGAGATCTTATAGGTAAAAACAGGGAAGGTATAGGTAATATCCCAGGGTTTGATGACAGCGAACTTAGAGATCTTATAGGTAAAAACAGGGAAGGTATAGGTAATATCCCAGGGTTTGATGACAGCGAACTTAGAGATATGATTGGTAATATCCCAGGGTTTGATGACTCAGAGATTAGAGACCTTATCAATAAAAACAGGGAAGGTATAGGTAATATCCCAGGTTATGATGACTCAGAGATTAGAGACCTTATAGGTAATATCCCAGGTTATGATGACTCAGAGATTAGAGATATGATTGGTAAAATTCCACCATCATACGAATACGATGACAGCGAACTTAGAAACCTTATAGGTAAAAACAAAGAAGGTATAGGCAGTATCCCAGGCTATGATGATAGTGAAATTAGGGATATGATTGGTAATATCCCAGGCTATGATGATAGTGAAATTAGAGATATGATTGGTAAAATTCCATCTTTTGATCCTAATCAATTCGCTACCAAAGGTGATTTAGAAAATAGACCTATCTATGATGATACGGCACTAAGAGATCAAATAACTTCTATAGGTCAACGTCCAGGATATGATGACACAGCTTTAAGAAATATGATAGAACAAAACGCTAATAGACCTGGCTTTGATCCATCAGCTTTAAACTTACCAGACTTCGGTGATTTCGCTACCAAAGGTGATTTAGAAAATAGACCTATCTATGATGATACAGCTTTAAGGGATATGATAACTTCTATAGAGCAAAAACAAAATCAACGAGAACCTTCTCCTAGTTATGATGATGCAGGATTACGAGAAATGATAGCTAAACTTCAAGAACAAATATCTGGTATCAGTAGTGTTGCACCACCCCCAGCAACTAAAGCACCGAGACAAATTAGCGGTATAGAAGCTATGGTTTCTCCTGACGTTTTAAGAGGTGGTGGCAGAAGGGTGGGAAGAGGTTAAGTTAACCAATCTTTTAAGTTATCTTCACCAAGGATTGTACTAGCTATAGATTGTTTTTTACGTAATGCTTTCACTATTTTTTCATCTACTGTTTTTTCACAAACGATATCAATGTAAGTTACTTTATTAGTCTGACCTATACGATGAGCACGGTCTTCAGATTGTAAACGTTTTTCAAGATCGTAGTTATTACTGTAATATATTACTGTGCTTGCTGCTGTTAACGTAATACCATAACCACCAGTCTGAGTGTTCCCTACAAAAAATCTCATAGGACTATCAGGGTTTTGAAACTCATTAATAACAAACTCTCTACGTTCTTGAGGTACGTCACCGTAGTAAGTACCCACTGATTCTGGACCATAGGCATCACTTAGTAGTTTTTCTATTTTTACTATGTCGTGTCGATAATTAGCCCAAATGATTGCTTTACCGTCTGTTTCCTCTAAAATAGAGGACAATTCTGACTCTCTTTGGTTAGATAACTCGGTAATACTACCGTCATCAGTCCCTATGAATCCACATGAAATTTGATGTAGACGTATTATCTGAGTCATAATATGATTTATAGTAACAAGCTTATTATTTTTCAATTGTGTAGCTGCAAAGTTCTGTAACTCTTTGTATGCTTTAGTTTGTTCAGGTGTCATTTGTATTTCACGACGTATATATATTTTTTCTGGTAGATCTAAACAATCTTTTTTCAAAACTCTGTGGCTAAACTTACCTAAAGTTTCATTCAACTCTTCTAAATTTTTATAACCTGTCACCATTTTAAAAGTTCTACCGTTACCAGTCATTTCTTTTAAGTCTGCGTACCTTGCTCTAAATGAAAAGTAACTACTGAACCCTAATAATGCTGGATCTAAAAACATACACTGACTATATAAATCTAATGGACTCTTAGTAATAGGTGAGCCTGTTAGTATCCTTCTGTAGTGTGCGTACTTACCTAACCTTACACAACTGATAGTGCGTTTAGCGGAAGGGTTTTTTATAGTTGTGCTTTCATCTATAATAAACATGGTTTTGTTAGCTTGTATGAATTTATTAGCATACTGACAACCTTTCTTAGTACTAAAAGCTTCTATATTCATAACCAATATTTTTAAGTTATCATCATATTCAAATAACTTTTCTAAATCTTTAAGAAATTTCTGTGTATGTCCTGCAGTCCACTTAACCATATCGTATGCTACATGGTCAGGTAAGTGTGTTTGTATTTCTTTATTGACCCATGTACTATACACACCTTTAGGAGCAACGATTAATATATTATTGACTTTACCTTGACCATACAAATGAACAAAGTTATCAATAATTACTTTTGATTTACCACAGCCCATCTCCATAAATAGAGCATACTCTTTCTTATCGCATGATTCTACTAAAGCTTCTATTTGATGGTCATAGGGCTTAGTCTTGTAAATAAAATTGTTCATGTATCTTGTCTCTTATATAAGTAATAATAAACTAGGTCAGTTAAAATAAAAAGGTTATTGCACGTTTTAGCTTAATAGCCCCTTAATAGCTTCAGCCAATAGCCTTGTAGCATTCTCCACTACAGTATTTTTTCCCTACCCTATTAGCGATATTACCCTTAACGTAAATATTTAAAGATTAAACTTTATTATTTTTTAGTTACCCTATATAGTAATAGGTAAGTTAAATAATTTTTCATTTATTACTTAACTGTCACCTAGTCATATGGGTGATCCTTAAAAGGTAGAGTGAGAGCTCTGGAACTACGCGTATCCTCTCACTCGTTTTAATAAAGATAAAAGAGACAAGATGAGTGTATATATAGTAGAGAAGCCAAGTGATAATAAAAATATCTCTTCCGCTTTAGAGTATGGTGACTTTGAATTTATATTGGACAGCCGTTCTAATATGATGTATAGTCCTGTACCCACCGTAAATAGAATACGAAAAAAACTTCAAGATTTTAACGACAATGATTATCTATTATTAATAGGTGATCCTGTTGCTATTGGGGTATGTATGCATTATGCTTTACTTAATAACCGAAGTAAAGTTAAATTATTAAAGTGGGATAACCGTGACTATAAATACAATATTATTGAGGTAAATATAAATGTTTGACGACATAAAAACAGAGGTTAGTGAGGTCTCTTTAAAAACGCTCACCGAAAAAGCTACTCAAATGTTAAACTTAGAAGAGCTTGTTGAAGAAAAACAGGCTAGTTTAAAAGCTACACAAAAAGAATTAAAAGCATTAGCCGAAGAAGAAATACCTGCTTTATTAAGTGAGGTAGGACTAAGCGAAATTACTTTATCTAACGGTGCTAAAATCAGTACCAATGCATATTACTTTGCTAGGATAACAGAACATAACCGTGATGAAGCTTTCACATGGTTACAGAATAATGGACACGGAGATATTATAAAAAATACTGTGTCCGTAAGTTTTGGTAGAGACGAAGACGTCAATGCCGAAAAGCTCTTAACAGACCTTCAAGATGATGGGTTTACTACCAGCGGTAAAAAGTGGGTAGAGCCTATGACTCTTAAAGCGTTTGTGAGGGAACAAGTTGAGAGTGGTAACGACCTGCCACTTGAAACTTTTAATGTTTATATAGGTCAAAAAACAAGGATAATTAAAAAATGACAAATAAAAAAGAACCAAGTGACAATAAAACAACTGACATAGCTGTATCAACAGCCTTTATGGAGGATGCTGGTAGTGGGCTAGAGAATATAGGTGCTGACGATGTTACTATACCACGTTTAAAAATACTACAGGCTATGAGTCCTGAAGTTAATAAGCATGACGGTAAGTATGTTGACGGTGCTAGTACTGGTGATATCATCAATACTGTTAGTAGTGTACTCTATAACGACGATAATCCATTGGTAGTATTACCTGTGGCTTATAAGCGTTTATTCTTAGAGTGGACTCCTAGAGAGTCTGGTGGTGGGTTAGTAGCTCAACACGACGACGCTAATATTTTAAGTACAACTACTCGAAATAAAATGGGTCAAGACGTTTTAGAAAATGGTAACTACATTCAAACTTCAGCTACACACTTTGTACTGGTTATGAATAAAGACGGTGGTTTTGACACAGCTATGATATCCATGGCGGGAACACAATTAAAAAGGTCTCGTACGTGGAACTCTATGATGGCTAGTGTTAAGATGAAGCAAGGTGATAAAGTATTTACTCCACCTAGTTTTAGTCAAAAGTATCAACTAGGTTGTGTACAAGAGTCTAACGACCGTGGTACATGGTTTGGTTGGGGCATATCTGCATTAGGTCAAGTATCTCAAAATGAGATGCAGTACTATCAAGCAGCTAAAGACTTTGCCGAGCAAGTAGGTGGCATCAATCTATCCACTGACAAAGTTGGTGGTACGGAAGACGCACCGTTCTAATTAATAGGGGGAGTAAAATCCCCCTTCCATTTTGGGGAGTATGTGTTGGAATTACACAAAACTTTATACGACATTTTTGAGGGTTCACGTAGAGCACACGGTATATTTAATGTCAATCAAAATGGTAATACACAGAAACAACAGGGCGTAGCTAAAACTATAAAGACAGCTGGTCCAACTTCAGAACATTGGCTCTCACACTTAGAGGGTAAAAATGGATTAGGTATCATACCTATCAATGAAGAAAATCAGGTACGTTGGGGTGCTATTGATATAGATACATACCCACTTGATATACCTGAATTAGTCAAAAAGATTGAATCATTTAAACTACCTTTAGTGGTCTGTAGATCAAAAAGTGGTGGTGCACATGTATATTGTTTTATAGAAGAGTTTATCCCTGCTGGCGATATGCAAGATAAACTTAGAGAATTAGCAGCAGGATTAGGTTACGGTGGAGTAGAGATATTCCCTAAACAAAGAGAAGTTTTAGTAGATAGAGGTGACATAGGTAGCTGGTTAAACATGCCATACTTTGAAGGGGAAACTTCAGTAAGGTATGGGCATAACCCTAATGGAGTTGCTTTATCACCCGAGCAGTTTATAGCTTATGTTCGCAGTAAGACTATAACTCATGACACCTTACTAACTTTATCAGTACCAGAAGTAGACGACATACAAGGTGGACCACCTTGTTTAAAGACTCTGTTAAAACAAGGCTTCCCAGAAGGTACACGTAACAATGGATTATTTAATGTGGGAGTGTACCTTAAACAAGCTACACCAGATAAGTGGGAAAATCAAATAGAGGAGTATAACCGTAAGTATGTGAGTCCACCACTACCTGCTCAAGAAGTACTGACTTTAATAAGTACTCTTAAAAAGAAAGAGTATAACTATAAGTGTAGCGATGAACCTATAAGATCTTACTGTGATGCACAAAAGTGTAGGACATGTAAGTTTGGGGTTGGTCAAGGTAATACTACACCAACTTTTTCAAGTTTAGCTAAACTAGATGCTACACCACCTTTGTGGTTTTTATCTATAGACGATAAGCGTTTAGAACTAACTACTGAAGAGTTACAGAATCAAACTAAGTTTCAAAGAGTCTGTATGGAAACTCTTAACCTTATGCCACCTAAAACTAACGAACGTGCATGGCAAGCTCAAATACAATCACTGATGGATTCAGGTATGGAAATTATAGAAGTTACTTCAGATGTTTCAACTGAAGGTCAGTTCTTAGAACTACTTGAATCTTTTACCACTGACCTAGCACAAGCCAGTACAAGGGAAGAAGTATTACTAGGTAAACCATATAGTGAAGGTGGGTACACATATTTTAGAATAAAAGATTTCAGAGAATTCTTAGTTAAGCATAGGTTTACTGAGTTAGAGACTAATAGAATAGCATCTAAACTTAGGGACATGAAAGCTCACACTAAGTTCTGGAATTTAAAAGGTAGGGGTACTAACGTCTGGTACATCAAAGAGTTTGAGTATAAAGAAGACACTTTAGATGGACACAATTTTGAGGAGGATATGATATGACACCATGGAATATCGTCCTTGGACCTCCAGGTACAGGTAAAACCACCTACCTTTTAAATACTGTAGAAAAATTATTTGACTCTGGCATTGGACCACACGAGTTAGCATATGTTGCGTTTACTAAAAAAGCTGCAACTGAAGCTCTTACTAGGGCTATCGTTAAGTTTGACTATGCTGAAGATTCTTACACGTATTTTAGAACTATACATTCTTTATGTTATTTTTGGCAGGGTTTGACTAAGTCAGACATAATGGATCGTAAAGATTTACGTGCTTTTAGTAAGGGAGTAGGTGAAAGAATCAGTAGTGCTTGGGATGGTGAGAACTTAATGGCTTTAAACTCTAAAGGTGACAATATGTTATTCTTAGAAAATATGGCACGTAATACATGTATGGACTATAGACGTGCTTGGCAGTTAGCTAACAGTGATGTGAGCTGGATACATTTTGATTGGTTTGTTAAGAGTTACACCAATTATAAACAGACTAACTTCTTAATGGACTACACAGATATGTTGTCTGGGTTTTTAGGTATGAATAATTCACCTAACCTAAAGGCTTTAATAGTAGACGAAGCTCAAGACTTATCAGCTCTACAATGGAAGTGTGTTCATAAACTAGCTAAAGATGTAGATAATGTTTACATAGCTGGTGATGATGATCAAGCTATTTATAAATGGGCAGGCGCAGATACAGAGCACTTTATAAACTTAGACGGTAATGAAATATACCTTGACCAGTCCTACAGAGTACCTAGGAGAGTCCATGACGTAGCTTTAAACATAGTTAGTCGTATAAAGCGTAGGCGTGAAAAAACATGGATACCTAAAGAGGAAGAAGGCACAGTAACTTATCATAAAAGTTTTGAGCACATAGACATAGCTGAAGGTGAGTGGTTAATTCTTGCAAGAAATAATTATTTACTTACTAAAGTAGAAGAGCATGTTAAAAATGCAGGATATTTCTACACTAAGAGTGGCAAACCTAGTGTCACAGACAACCTGATACAAGCTATAAGAGACTGGGAAAAGTTACGAAAGGGTACAAGTATAGAAGCGTACAGAATTAAAAAAATATATGGCTACATGAAAGCAGGTAAGGGTGTTAAAGTAGGATTTAAAACTATGAAACAAGCAGACCCAGAAGCTTTTTTTAATATCAACCAACTCAAAAAAGACTATGGTCTTATGGTGGATGGCATATGGCATGAGTGTTTTGATTTACTAGGGGATACAAATAAACAATACATTATTAGTGGTTTAAGAAAGGGTGAAAAAGTAAATTCATCACGAATTAAAATGAATACTATACATGCTACTAAAGGAGGAGAGTGTGATAATGTTATACTTTTAACTGACGTAGCTACTAAAACATATGACGAGCTTATAAGGAGCCCTGATAACGAGTGCCGAGCGTTTTATGTAGGAGTTACGAGGGCTAAGGAGAATCTTCACATAGTACAAGGGAGGACTAGAAAAGAATTTAGAATAATGATTTAACTTTACTTTTTATGCGGAAGTAAAGTAAAATTTTACTAACAATTTTTATTTAATACTTTACTTATGAATATATTTTACGTACACAAAGACCCTGTTTATGCAGCAATGTGTTTACCCGATAAGCTAGTAGTCAAGATGCCTCTAGAGTCAGCTCAAATGCTTAGTACTGCACACCGTGTGCTTAGTGGTGACGATTACTGTAATGAGCGTGGGCTATATAAAACTGCTCATATTAATCACCCATGTAGTATATGGGCTAGGGAAACTAGTGAAAACTATCACTGGTTATACTGTCATTTTCTTGCTTTATCTAAGGAGTATGAAAACAGGTATGGTAGAAAACACCTTAGTTACGTAAAGTTAAAAGACTGTTTATTAGAAATGCCCCTTACTATTAAAGACGGTAACTTAACTCCTATGGCTCAAGCTATGCCCGACGAGTATAAAAACAGTGACCCTGTTAAAGCTTACCGTGATTACGTAGTAAACGAAAAGCACTATGCCCAGTGGAATAAAATACCTAATAGGCAACCAGACTGGTGGCAACGTGCGTCCTAGTAGTGCTAAAGCTAAAGGTCGTAAACTACAACAATGGTTTACTACTAAGTTAGTAGAGCTATTAGGTCTTGACCCAGAAGATTTAGAAAGCAGACCTATGGGTAGTCAAGGGGAAGATATTATAATGGGTAAACAGTCTAGAACTATATTCCCATACTCTATAGAGTGTAAGAATCAAGAAGCTGTGAACGTGTGGAAAGCTTACGAACAAGCTGAAAGTAATTGTGGTAAATACGAACCATTAGTAGTGATTAAACGTAACCGAAGTAAACCTTTAGTATTAGTAGAGGCTCAATACTTCATTAATTTACATAAGGATAAAGATAACAAATGATATTTAAGACTTTAATAGGCAATAACTCTTTAAGGCGTGTAGAAGATTTCAATAACTTTATGATTGAGCGTCATAATATTTTTATAAAGAAGGAGTTAAATAATGATCCCTATCCATGGAGTGATGATGCTATACTTACTGAGTACAGCTTTTGTAATGTGTATCGTGAATTAGATAGAGTAACTATTTGGATACGAGAAAACTGGAGAGAGCCACACGCCGACCATCCTAACTTACCTTTTGCTATGGCTATGGCTAGGCAAATCAATTGGCCACCCACTTTAGAAGCTATCGGTTTTCCTTCTACCTTTGACGCAGAGCGTATTAAAAGTATTATGAAAGAGCGTAAAGACAAAGGTGAGAAAGTTTACACTGGCGCATATATGTTAACAGGTACGCTAGGCGGAACTAAGATAGAACAAACAGTTGACAAAATACTCACACCACTATATGCTAACTCTCACGGTGATTTTGATTTTAGCAGTATAGAAAACTGTTGGAAAAGTTTTTTACCTTATCCTGGGTTTAGTGATTTTATGTCTTACGAGGTAGTAACTGATTTACGCCATACTAAATGGTTGCGTAACGCACCAGATATTATGACTTGGGCTAATCCTGGACCTGGTGCTATGAGAGGACTTAATAGAATATTCGGTAGACCGTTAGACAGTAAACAAAAGAAGCCATTATTCATAGAAGAAATGAGAGACTTACTGGCTTTATTAAATAACACACCATTACCACTAGAAATGAGAGACATAGAACATTGTTTATGCGAGTTTGATAAATATGAGAGGACGCGTTTAGGTCAAGGTAGACCACGATCCAGATATAAACCACGTGAATATGAGGAGGACATACTATAATGATAATTTATATTCCAACTAGAGGCAGAGCACACGATCAAGTTACCCTGTCATTTTTTCCAGAGGAGATGCGTAAAGAAGTAGTCCTCGTTATTGATGATGATGAGGAGCATTTATATAAAGACAAATATGATTGTAAGTACATGGTTATACCTTCATCTATAAAAGGTATATCAGGTAAACGTAAGTTTATACATGACAATACTACCGACCCCAAAATAGTTATGCTAGATGATGACCTGCGTTTTTACATACGTAAGTCTCCTACAGACTGGCATTTAAGATACATGGAACCTGAAGAATATCCAGCATTATTTGGGTTATTAGATAAGTGGCTTGATGATTACGCACATGTTGGTGTTAGTGGTAGAGAGGGTAATAACCGAGTAGAACATTTATCAGTAGAGAATACAAGATACATGAGAGTGCTAGGATATAACTTAGATATGTTTGAGGGTATTGAGTTAGCTAGAACCGAAGTTATGGAAGACTTTGACATAAACTTACAATTACTGCGTCAAGGTAAAGGCAGTAAAATTAGTTATTACTATGCTCAAGGTCAAAAATCTTCTAATGCTGCAGGTGGTTGTAGCGAGTGGCGTACTGAAGAAGTACAATCAAAAGGTGCAGAGTTACTGCACGAGTTACACCCTGACTTTGTTAAGATAGTAGAAAAAGAAACTAAAACAGCATGGGGTGGAGGAATACGTAAGGATGTAAATGTTCAATGGAAAAGAGCATACAATAGTGGTGTGAGTAAACAATCAGGGGAGTTATTTTAATGGATGTAATTAAGTGTAGAAATGTTAATGATGGTTTTATAAAAGGCATGGATATGCTTTCTTTTGATCAAGAAGATATAAAAGAAAGTCGAGCAGGTAATGTAATAGAACATGAGTGTGCTGTAAGTACAGTATATGAGAGACCTTGGGAAAGAGTCTTATTTGAAGAAGTAAGAGATGCTAATCCATTCTTTCATTTTATGGAGGGTTTGTGGATGTTAGCTGGTCGTAATGATTTAACTTTTGTTAAACAGTATAACAATCGTATGGGGGACTATAGTGATGATCGTGAAACACT
>Ga0209634_1001727_pt1 | contig 15839 bp, 16 predicted proteins | sample LinPmetageLP40_FD_184043 | JGI IMG/M metagenome (GOLD analysis project Ga0209634, IMG submission 184043) | Marine viral communities from the Pacific Ocean - LP-40 (SPAdes) (version 2) | ecosystem: Environmental > Aquatic > Marine > Oceanic | place: Pacific Ocean | collected 2010-08-26
AATTGTATTTGATTTAATAATAATTTATTATCTATAATATTATATTTATATAAATTACAAATAAATATAAAACATCCTTTTGCTCTATTACGTTTTTGTATATTATTTTGTATGTCAAATAATTCTTTATTTGTTTTTTGTAAACAATTATTTACATGTATAGGTAATTCAGGATAATAGTTTACTAAATCAGAACATATTTTTGCACATAATTCCGAATTTTTATTATAATTAAATGTATATTCCATAATATGATTAAATACCGAAGAAATATCTTTATTTGAATCAACTACTAATCTAAATATAGCATGTGATATAATTATAAAATTTTCATCTGTTAATTTATTTAATAAAATAGATATATTGTTTTTAGATGTTGAATTGAAATAATCTTTTCTATTTTCTATTGATATAATTCTTTTTCTTGATATTGAAAAATGGTTTATTAATGTTTTAATTTGTTCTATATTAAAATTTATACTATTTGGCTCCTCTTCAAATAATTCTGGTTTATATGAACGTATCATTTATATATTATTTGTGGTTATATATTTAATACAAGATCACCAACTTAAAATTTTTTTTTAAATTAATAGTTTTTTATTTATTTAACTTAAAATGACGTCTTGTGATACAAGTATAGCGCGCCGGGCAATTTTCCAGCCCTATGTCCCGCAATATTATAAGGATATTAATCCTACGTCTTTAATGATTTATAATGAATGGATGGATGTTGGGGAAATTAAATGTGATTGTCATCATTCGGAAAATTGCTCTAATTGTTGGGGAGACGGTAGGTGTTTAAATTGTGATAAATATGGAGAACATGGTCCTCGTTATAATATGTGTGATACTTGGCGATTTAATGGATACTGGAAACCGAAGAATACAAAAAACGTAAAGAAAGTAAGATTTATAGATGAAACAGAATCGGCGGTATTGATGCCGTACCAAGAACCCATTAAAGATACTAGACCTCAGCAACTAGAAGTACAAAAAGATATAGATGGAAACTTGTATACTTATAATGAATTTATAGACTATTATGGTGAGGAATTAGGTGAGAATTACTGGTATTCATCCTTATATGAAAGAAAAATAAAAAAAATAGCAAATAAAGGTAAACAATTATATTTATATTATATGTGACTTAGATTAATTATTTTGGCCTCCATTTTAAAAAACTTGGTAATAATATAATCCCGCAAAATAAAACCAGCATATCAATAAATAATATTTTGTTATTTAATTTTTTACAAGTATTCGCATATAATATATTTTGATAACTATCTTTCGGTTTTGCCCAAGAGTAGAAAAATTTTAAGTATGTTGGACCTAAAGCATTACGACGGCAGTCATACCAATGATCATACCAAGCTATCGCTAAATAAATAAAATATAAAATACCTAATAACACCCATTTATTTTTTTTTGGAAGATACCAATATCCAGCAGCCAAAAATAAAGAAATAACAATACATTTTAAATTAGTATCAACTGGTCCGGCAAAACACTTTTTGCCATTTTTTATTTCTTGAAATTCCTTTTCATTTAACATTATTTATATTATAATATTAAAATAAATGGCAACAGCTGGGATATCTTTATCTGATTTTAAAAATGAAAAAGAAAAATTTAAAGAATTTTATAACTTACATAGAAAATATACAAAATTAAAATTAAAAAAAAAATGGGACGACGAAGATAAAAAGTGGGTATCATGGGTAGAAACACAAAATGGAAAAAATAGAACATCCGCAACTTATAAAATAATTTTTAAAAATCGGTGTCCTGAAGCGATTGGATTTGATGAAAAAAAAATAGGTGTAGATTTAAACGAATTAAGTAGAATTTTTACTGATGGACAATTTACAGATATAAAAATGATTGATACTATTATTAGATGTAATAAAAATAATGATACAAGTTTAGCAGTTATAAACACCATAGATATTACTAAATTAGATAAAGTTAAATTAGTGCAATTAAAAAATATTTTAACCAAAAGTCGTGCATTAATTGCTTTAGGGGATAATACTCATTTTGTGTTAGCATTAATAGAAATGGATGACGAAATAATTCGTATATTTGATACAAGCCAAGGTTGTAAATTTAAATATAAAAAATTACAACAGTTATTAGTTGATAAAGTAAATCCAGGTTTTAAAGATTTCCAAATTAAAATAGAAGATGTTCCAGATCAAAAAGGTGGAAATATATGTGGAACAAATGTATCTCTACTAGCAAAAGCAATTCTATCTAATCCAGATGATTATAGTACAAATACAATATTAAATACATATATTAAAGGTGATAAATTAGAAAATATACTAAGTGACCATACTTTAAGTAGAGCGCATACATACTTTGAATTAAGACGAATTTTAGATATAGATATTAGATTATCTAGATTAAAAAAACGAATAGCGCAATACAAGGAAGAAAATCCAACTCCAGCGCCTTTACCAGATCCAGCGCCTTTACCATTATCATCCTCATCCTCATCATCGTCATCGGCATCTTCAACATCTTCAACATCTTCAACATCTTCAGAATTTGAAGAAGACGAAAAATTAGAAGAATCTGAAGAATCAGAAGAAGAATATATTACAGAAACTATTTCAATAGGTACAGTTTCTGGTAAAGAATATCCATTAAGAAATTTAAATAATTATGAACAATATCTTACAAAATTATCACAATTATATAGTGAAGGAAAATTAAAAGATGAATATGGGCATCAAGATGCATGTGCTAATATTTTAAAAGAAGAAACCCCATATAGAGGGTTATTAATATTTCATGAATTAGGATCGGGTAAAACACCCACATCCATTAAAATAGTACAAAATAATCCATCCAAAATTGCATGGATATTAACAAAAGCCGCATTATCTGGAAAAAAATCGTTCCTAACCACATTAAAATCAATAAACAATTATTCAAAATTTAATGAAAATTTCAAAAAAATAGGTGGATATGTTAGTGAAATATTAAAGTTTGATAAAAGATTAGATGGTAAAACAAATAAAGAAAAAATTCAATTTATAGACGAACATTATAAATTTGCACATTATAATGGAGATGCTATGATATCAGAATTAACTAAAAATCAACTTAAAAATGAATCATATCAAAATAAAATAGAAAATATTTTAAGAGGAGATGTAAAAAATCCATTTGACAATAGTGTGATTATTATAGATGAAGTACAAAATGTGGCAGAAGGTATTATAAACGCATCATTATCAGAAACTGGATTTAATAAAGAAAGCAATTTCACAGTATTATATGCATTATTGACTAGAGCCATAAATTGTAAAATAGGATTATTAACAGCTACTCCAATTATAAATAGAATTTATACAATAGGTATATTATTAAATATGGTAGCTGGAAAAAAATTAGTTCATAAAATTAAATTAAAATATAAAAATATATTGCCTTCTACTTATTTAAATCAAAAATTAAATGAACAGTTTGTTGTTAAAGATCAACATGAAAATGGAACTCATGGTATTTTATATACTGCTACCAAAGGATTCATATTTAAAAACAATGATATTAAAATAGCATTGCGGATACTACCATCACAACTTAATATTTCAAACAAAATAATGAATCAATTGAAAAAAGATAAAGGAATAACAAGTATTACTAAATTATATTTAGATGCACCTTTTCCGGAACCATTTATAGTAAGAAATGGTAAAATAATAAATAAAACATCTGCTATAGATGATTTTATTGAGTATAATCCTACTATAGATAAAAATAAAAATTTATTTTATTCCAAAGCTTATGGTTTAATATCTTATTATAAAATGGATAATTTAAAACATTTACCTACAAAAAGATATTATAAAAAATACAATGCTGATAATCCATATGATAGTGAAGATAGTGAAGATAGTGATAGCGATAATGATGATGACGATTGGAGTGATAAATTAGCGCCATTTTATATAAATTTAACAAATAAACAAAAATTAGAATATAATTACGCAAAAGATGATAAATCTTCTAAAATTGAATATGCTAAATATCCAAAATTAAGTCAAATATGTATGACTAGTTCAGAATTATTGGGTATACCATCTAATGATGACCTTTGGAATAAAAAAGAATTGTACTCATCTAAATATAATTTCTTAATGGATAAATTACAAAGTGATAAAAAAACTATTATATATGCAGATCTTAAAGTTGAAAAAAGAGGTGGTATATATAATATACAAAAATTATTAGAAAGCTCTGATTATACAGAATGGGAACCTGGACAAACAGATGGAGATCCTAAAAATAAATATGCTATTTATTCTGGAGACGTTGATCAAGAACTGCGTAATGTAATTATTAGTGGATTTAGAAAATATGATAGATTACAAAATAAACTTAAATATTTATCAGGTAAAGATAAAAAAAAAGGTGAAATTGATTGTGGTAGCAAAACAAATAATGAAGGATTCCGTATATTATTAATAACATCCGCTGGTTCTGAAGGTATAAATACTTGTGTTGTAGAACAAGTACATATTATGCAACCTTTTTGGCATAATGTAAGATTAGAGCAAACTATTGGTAGAGCTAGAAGAGCAAATTCTCATAAACATTGGTTAGAACATCCTAATATAAAAAAAATATTACCAAATGGTGTTAATATAGATATATATATACATTTAGGAAATATAGAAGAGTATAATACTTTAGATGTTAAAAAATGGAAAATAGCAGAAAAAAAACGTAAAAATGCAGATGCTATAATTTCAGCCGGTATTAAACCTTTATCTGTTGAAGAAAATGTAAAAAATAAGAAGGTTATTAAAATTAATATTGATTCCAATGATTTATTAAAAATGTTAATAACTTTAACACTTAACAAAACAAATTATATATCATCTACAAAATATAAATTATTAGAAAAAATGGCTAGTAAAATATATAATTGTTGGCAAATTCAAAAATTCAAAGGTGGTTATAAACGTAAATTTAATACAGTTAAAGAATTATCTAACTTACATAACTTAATTACTAAATTTCATAGATTTGATGCTGCTCCTTGGATAGTTCCTATAGTTAAAGCATATATTAAACGTAAGGTGGGTGTTAAAGATAATTCTAAACAATATTATAATCTGAAAACAAACTTAGAAAACGAAAAAAAATATAAAATCACAGATGATGATATATTTGACAATGAATATATAAATGATTGTTGTAATCCAGATATAGGAGAAAGTTCTGAATATTCTAAATATTTTACTAAATTACATAATCATAATAAAATGGGATCTCCACTACAACTTATTTTTAATGATAAAAAAACTAATTTAATCCATTTTAAACATTTTGTTAATGTTATAGTAGAACCAAGTAAAAACAAAATATATAAACATAGTGTAATTAAAGTTAACAAAAAAAAATTCGTACAAGTAAAAGATAATAAACCTATTTTATGGTCTATACATGGTCAAATTAAGTCAGGTCCTTATTTTAATAAAAAAAATAATAATAATTTAGACAATAAAGATAAGCTAATTAAAAATAGTTGTCAACGATATGGTACAGCTACTAGTATTATATCTCGTAACGATGGAGGCATTTTATATGATCCTTTTAATTTAGTAAAGGAATGTTTAAAAAAAGCATTACTTGCTAATTCAATTAAATCTGATATTGATACATTTATTGAAGAATTACAATATAATTATAAAACAAAATATCTTTTATATAAAAAATTAACTGGTTATGAAGGACCAAAATTATCAATTAAAAAATTAATTAATGCTTTACAAGATATAAATATTTATAATAAAGCTTGTTCTGATCATTCTATTTTAAGATTTAATAACAAAGAAAATATATATTGGTATCAAACTGGTAGCCAAATTAGTAATAATAATTTATCATATAATCACGATTGGATCTCTTCTACACGAACCAAATATAAATCAATCACTACAAATATAATCAAAGATTATCATAAACTAATTATTAATAAATTAGTTCAATATCAAAATATTAAAAATTCTATTGAATATAGTTTAAAACCATTTAGAGTTACATTACAAAATTTACATAAAACTAACAAGCTTAATATATATCAAAACAATATTAATAATTCATTTATTAATTATAAATTACTATTTTCACATAAGTATAAAAAATCACCATCTGTAAAAATTATTAAACTAAAATCAACTCATTATCAATATAATTTAGGATACGCATTAATTCCGAAGAAAAAAATACATATTGAACAAAAACGGTTTCCTATTAAATATGAAGATCCTATATTATATTCTGAATTATTAGATAGTGGACAAAAGAAATATATGATTGCTAAATATTATACTTATCAAAGTAGACTTGATTATTTAGAAAAAATAAAAATAAAAAATCATAAAAAAAAGAAATGGGCTATTAAACTTATTATGACTAATTATGATATTGATAATTTTAATAATATTACAAAATATACAAAATTATTAAAAGATAACGATAATTATGTTTTAACATATTTATGTAAAGGTAAACCAGATAAAAATATTTTACAATCAGATGTAGATGTTGAATATTTAAATACAATTATTGATAGTTTACAAAAAAATCATCCATTTAACTCTAACCTAATATTAGATATAGAGAATATGAAAGCTAGAAAAACATTATTTAATAAAATACGTAATAAGCATAAAAAAAATAAACTGAATGTCAAACCTAATTATTATAAATATATAAAATTACCTTATAAATCTGGTCAAGAATATACACAACCAAAAATAGATAGTGATAATCCGTTAATGTGTGATATATTAAGTAAAATTCAAACTATCAATAATTATGATAAATTATATCCTGAATTTATAATACCAGATAAAGAACCCTCTCTAAACTTTGTAACTAAGGAATTTATGAATGAAAAATATTATAAAGAATATGATAACATTTTAAGTAATGTTTGGCAAAAAGAAAAAACTACAAAAAATATGGAAAAAATAGATGAAATTTATGGTGGTGATGATTTAGAAGATGGCTCAGATGAAGAAGGATATGTTAATGAAGAATAGAAAAGACTCATGGGTTAAAATTTACTACTTGTATCTTCGATAATCTTGTTGCATTTTGGTTTATTGTACGTTGGGTTTTTGAAATTAATTTGGTCCAATTGTTGATTAAATTTGTTCTATTACTTTTAGTATTACGAAGTTTACGATTGTAGAAATGTATTTTTGACTTACTAAGTCTTGTTTTTAATAAAAGTTTTGTCGCTTTGTCGTGATCTTCTATTTTTTCGTACGCAAGAAAACCATTAACGCGGGGTAAGAGAAATTCATATCTTTCTTTAATAAGCGGAGGCATTGGGAAAGCTATATCATGAAATTTTACAGGTCTATTATCCAATTTACGTATAAGATCCAAAATAGATGTAGCTGATGCTTGTTGCTCGGATTTAGATGCATCCATCCAAGACGCAAATACATATGTTCCGGAAAACGCATTTACTCTCATACGCTGGTTGCTAATTTCCAATTCTCCGGCCAAGCGAAGGTTTCCATTCTCGTAGATAGTTTTAGCTTTAAATACAAGATTAGCATGCTTCGCCTTATATTCAATTCCAGAGTGAACTTTTGTTAATAAAATATCCGTTTTTTTGTTTTTTGTAACTATAATATACATGTATAGCCCGTCATTCTTAGGTATTTTATTTTTATAGGTATGTGATGGTGGTCCACATGGAGCTCCAGAATTCACTGGTGCCAATATATATCCATTATAAGGAACAGCTGAACCAAGAGATGACGCGTCACAAACATCCATTTCAGTATTCAAAAGCCACCTATCTTTTTTTTTGGTAGTTGCCATTTATTAAATATAAATATAAATAAATTTAACCACAAGGACAGCATCCACAGGGTGCATCTGGGTTTGGAATAAGGAAATCTATAACAGATCGTCCATACCCCTTATAATATTTTAAAACATCCTCTCTATAGTCTGCTGGAATGTCATTTGCAATAATACGTTCACCCACCTTGTATACTATAGCTTCTTGTAATTTTTCATTCCCACGAATCTCAGGTATTTTAAAAGCTAATCCACAAACAGACGATAACATATTAACCCAAACTTGAGGTCGGATATTTGTAAATCCTTCAAGTATACCATCATCTATAAATTCTTTAATAATATGTCTAGAACTATCATATATTTCACCTACATATTTTTGAACTTGTTCACTCGCTATAACTTTAGAATTGGACATTGTTATTTTTTTTATATTATATATATAAAATATGAAATATTATATTATCGCATCTATAATTATTGTATTACTCAGCGGTGGCGTTGCTTGGTGGTTTTTTAATAAATGTGGAGCAGGTAAAGAACTAATTAACGGTGAGTGCGTTGCAAAATGTTTACATGAACAAGTACGTGATTCAGATGGAAAATGTAATTGGATACCATGCGAACAAGTAGCTGGCGCCGGCGAAGGTTGGTCTCGTAATGTTGATAATATATGCGTTGCGACGGACACACCTATACCAGACGAACCGGTTAAAGTTAAATTAGATGATTTGAATTTTAGAACATATGGTCCCGTTGGGGATGGTTGTGATATTACAACACACTGTTCTAAACCGCATTCGGTGGATTATAATTTATCACTGGAACCCGAAGTTATTAATAGCAGACATGTTATATTTACAGACAGTCAGGGTGGACTTAACGGAAATTATAAAGATTACAGTTCTAAAACTATAGTATTTGATGCCGGAGAGTATAATGGTAATCCTAGAAGTTGGGAATTGACAATTAAACAGTTTATGATGGAAAAATGCTGTGACCGATTAGCATTAGAAGTATCAAATGATGGAATAATGTGGACTAATGCCCAAATTCCTCAATTAACAACCGTTGATAAATATGATGAACGTAAGTATAAATGGTTTGCTGTGAGTGATGCGCGCAATTCTATACAACCTGTAGATGATACCCCTGGGTATATGTTTTCAAGTACTGTTGTAAAGGATACACCTTTCCAAACTAACAATAGATTTTTAAGATTTTCTTTCTTTTCAGATCATAGCAAGAATGATCTAGGATGGGAAATGCTTCTCAAAGCTCATCCTATCCTTGCCACAAATTAAAATATTTTTATTAAAGAAAAAGAATGCCAGCTACAAAACAATCTGGAGGTAAAAGAAAAAAGAAAACAACCGGAAAGAGGAAAAAAAAAATGAATGATTTTATGAAAGCTAAAGAAAAGGCTCGTAAAGCTGGGGCAGAATCATTCACTTATACAAATAAAGATGGTAAAACCAAAACATATAAAAAATTTGTTATGTCAACCGGAATGGTTGCCTACAAATCTAAATAAATTGACTATTCCAAGGATTTCTATTCATAATATTTTTTCCAATGACTTTATTTGTAAATTTAATATCTATAACTTTACCTTCTCTTTCTATAGATGGTAAATTTATTTTTTTGATGGTTTCTTTTTTTGACATTACGTTTAATAATAATAATAATACACCAACTAGTATTAACAATACTTGAAAATTTCGTGACATTGTTTGTTTTATTTAAAAAAAATATATTATTATTCACTTTTTACAAATCTTAATCTTTGCCATTCATCTAACTTCCGTTATTTAAACTTTCTAAAACTTTTGTAATTTGTTCTAATTTTTTAATAGCTGGGATTTAGAAGATTTAGAACTAGATAAAATTGAAGGTACATTATCATTATTATCATTTTTTTGTAACGGATGTCCTTCTATTCTAAAATATTCGCGATCATAAAAAAAGGTATTTTATTTTTAAAATTTTTCCCAAAACAGTTAATAATTATTATACCATCTGGTATTTTTAAGTTGTTCCATTTTTTTTTCTATTTTTATACGAATATCTTTTTCTACATAATAAGTTTCTAAATAGTTTATCAATAATTCAATTCTTTTATTTTTATCTGGTTCACACATATAATGATACCATTCTTTTCTTTTTGGATTAACTACATCATTGTTAGATTTTAATAATTTACCTACAGTAGTTTTATTCCAATGACAATTATAACATAAAGGTTGAAAATTCTTAATATTGTTTTGACCACCTAAAGATAATGCTACTATATGATCTTGTTCATAGTAAGTGCAAGGTTTTGTTGTACTATCACGTTCTGGAATTAAAGTACATCCTTCTGGGTGTCCGGCGCAACAATCAGACCATTGTGAATAACACATTTGTTCTTGTGATGAGGTTAATCTTTTGCGCGTATTTGTATTATCTTCTAAATCTAAACATTCTTCAGGTAATAAATGCTTGTATTTATTTAAATTTAATTGATATATTTTAGAAAATAATTGTTCTCTTGTCAATTTTCCATTATATCCTTCAACACAAAGGGATTTTTTTAATTCATCTATATCTTTATCTTTTTCAGATTCTAATACATTTTTTAAATCTTTTTTAGTAAAAGGATTTTTTGATTTTTTTTTATGAAAATTAACTAATTCAGGTATAATTTCTTGCTGAGGTTTAAAATAACGCGCAATCTTCTTAGAAATGCTTGTCATTATAGTTATTATAATTAAAAATTATTAATTTTAATTTAAAATTTTTCTATAATTCTTTCTCTTTATTATAACATTCTTTACAGTAATATACATAAATTGGTAACATTTTCTGAGTGATTCCGTCTGGTAATTTTTTTGCATTTTTATTTCTTTCTTGTTTTCCACGATTATGATTTTGCATACTTTGAGTAGCCCATCTTAAATTTTCACGTCTATTATCTAATTTATTTTGATTAATATGATCTACAGAATATTTAGGATCATTAATTCTTTTATCTCTTGGATTTTTACGAATTAAAATTAATCTATGTAAATATCCTTTTATACTATTTGAAACATATCCACTACCTGATATAGCCCATGTCAATCTTTTATTATGTTCTTTATTAAAAATGTCTTTATCTTCTAAAGATAATAACATATATTGATTATTTGGAAGCATTACTTTATAATATGAATTATTTACTAATAATATTTTATTCCTAGTTTCTAATATATTTAAAATATCATGGTTTAGAATAATTTCTCTTATTTTATCAAAATTACTTATTTTTTTAGTATCACTACAAACACCAATATCAATTATTTTTAATTCTTCTGCCATTTATATATAATAAAAAAATAGCGAGTTTAATATGAAATAGTGATAAAGTAAATCGTAGGATATAATTAGTTGGAATACGCGAGCCCACCCATGCCGTTCTTGATTCTTAAAACATTATAGTTCGTGGCGTATACAGTGGCGGTGCCGCCGCCGCTGGTGCTGCCATCCATACCGGTACCTTCAAGGTGAAGGGTGGCGTTGTCAATACGGGAGAAATTGCACGTGCCAGAGGGCTGGAGTTTTTCAGGTTCAAGAGCGAACGAGTACATATTGATCGTGCCCGCAACGCCCGCAGCGGCACTGCCGGAAGCAGTGTGGTGCTGGTAGCGCTGTACATGGGAGAAGTATGCAGCATCGCGTTTGGCGAAACGATCGTGGCCATTGAGCTGAAGTTTGGCGAAGGTCTGCACACCTTTCGAGTGTACCCAGACAAGTTCTTTGACGGGGTGGTTGAAATTGAGACGGATTTTGGAGCTGGTGGCACCAGTCGATTCAGCGCCCGTGGTCTGTACCTGTTCAATAAGGTATTCGTGGCCCGAACGAGCGAATCTCTGGCGTTCTTCGGTGTCAAGGTAGATGTAGTCTACCCAGAGCGAGGCTTTGGTGTTGGCTTCAAGGGAGTTGAATTCAACGTTGATCTTGACTTCGTGGTACTGGAGAGCAATAAGAGGAAGAGCCTGGCCAGCTTCACGGCAGAACCAGAACGAAAGAGGAACGCGGAGTTTCTGAGTCGCGGTTGCCGTGTCGACAGCATCGACCTTCTTAACCTTGACTAGACTGTCGAGACCACCGCGTTTGCCAGCGGGGCAAGAGAGCTCATCCCAGTATTTCATCCACGCACCATAATGGCGATCACAGCGAGTGCCACCAATTTCTATCGAAATGTTGTCAATCGCGTCATACACGGTTTCGTCTCCGCTCCGAGTACCCGTCGAAGTCGACGTAGACGTCCCTCCCGCAATCGCGCCACCGGTACCCGGAAGGTCAATTTCTAACCATACTCTGTGTACTAAATCACCATTACGCGAGATAGTCGCGCTCACTTTACCGTTCGACGATACGCTACCGTTGAACGTCTGTTCAATAGATTCCATCGCAAAGTTAGTGTGACGTCTGTGCATCGTTTTCCAGAATGTGATTTCCGGATCAACACTGAGGTATTTATCTTGAGCACCGCGAGCTACAATTTGCATAAGTCCACCAGACATATTGTTTTTCTTGTTATTATATAGCACAGAAAATAATTTACGAAAAAACACACACATTTATTCAAAATTTTAATTAATTTTAATTTTTTAATAATAATTACATATGGCAACTTTAAGCAAAAGAACTACTAAATTATTTGGAGAAATTTATATGATTCGTAATATTAATGGAAAAAATTATATTGGAAAAGCGCAAAGAAGTAATTATAAAGATTCACCAGCATTAAAACGACATCAAGAACGTATTAGTAGAGCATTAAAAGATGTAAATCATAAGGAAAATTATTCCTAATATTTCCTATATGCAGTTAATTAAAGTAACCTTTTTCGTCCGTCAAATGCCGTTGCAGACGGTCGGGGACTTCTCTATGGTTTAACTACTTTATAAAGTGTTAGTTCTTTTAATTTTACCTTTTAAAAATCTACTATAATTAACTTGATTATTAAACCTATCTAATTTAATTTTAAATCTATATCTTTCTAAATTTTCCATTTGTTGATCATAATAATTATTTAAATGTTTATTGATATATTTTCTTTTATATGTAATTTGTTCTAATAATTTGCTTAAATCTTGTTTATAATTTTTATTTAGTTCGCATTGTTTTTTATATTCTTTTTGTCTATTGTTTTTTGGCATCTTTAAATCTTTAAATAATAATAGTAAATAATGTTTAATAAAAAAAGAATATTTTATACGCTCCAATATCATTTTGTTCACCGCCCATAATTTCTTTATTTAATTATAATATTTAATCGCTAAAAAAAGCGCTGCAGCCGAGATTCGAACTCAGCATCTTACAAGGGAAACTGTTCCCTTGCACGTTTTAACCAAAGAATAGCTATGAGCTTTACATCGTAATTTACTGGGTCTTTTTTTCTTTCCAGTTGGGCCTGTATGACAAACTTTTACCTGGCTTGGATAATCATTGTTGATCATCGGATAATCATTGATTGATCATGGATGATTGATCATCTTTCCAGTTGGGTCTGTGACAAACTTTTACCTGGCTCCCAATTAATTAATGTATCATAGCGCTCGCACTAATTCATTAAACTATGCAGCGAGTTCCTATACTATTTTTTTTATTTTGTTATTTTTGTTATTTTATTATTTAGTCAAAATTTAAACGACGACGACAAATATTTTCTTCCGAATACCAATTATTTGTTTGACGAATGAGAGGTGGTGGGGGCGGTAATGTATATAACATACGTTCAACTTTTTTAACAATTTTTAACCTACGAAGCGTATCCCATCGTTCAAGTGCTTTAACATCTTGAAGGATGAGACATTGAATTGGAACAGGCAAGTAAGTGTTGTTCCGGCTGGTTGCAGCAACGAAAGCAATTTTCATTTGAGAAGACATTTTGCGCTTGAGCAGAAGTTAATAATACTAATGAAAATAAAGTTATATTAAAATTTTTTCCTGTCACATAAAACATTTAGGAACAGGTCGTTTTTTCCATTTAAACATTCGCTGTTTATCCTTTATATAATATAATCGGTATGACTGAATTGTATTGTCTGATTTATATTCAAATGGCATAGCTAATTTTGGTTTAGTAAAACCTATATTATTAAGTGGTGGTATATTGTTAGTTAAATCTATCAAATATGATTGGCATTTATGTATTCTACCGTATCTATAGGTATATTCATAACATAAGGCCAGCCCTAAACTACATAACCATTTATAATTGTCAATTGATTCTCTGGCCCATTTAGAAGATGGATGGTTTTTATGAGTTACTTTATAAATAGGTTTGTATATTAAATGTTCGGGATCTATTACATGCCAAGCGCTACATAATAATTGTGTTGTTTCTAATATCATTTTAACTACGTGTTTATCAACGTGCATTTTTGCACAAATAGCAGGAATCCAATGTAAGAAGAAAATATTCATCTTAACCAAAATTAAATACATAAAAAAAAATTAAGTAATATTAAAATTTTTAACTATCTTATATATTCTCTGCCACAAAATCTCCTTCAAAAGTAACAGATTTGTTTTCTAGATCTTTTCTTTTCTGGCGTTGTTTCTTAATTAATTGTAAAGCATTCATTTTAGACTTATATGTACTATTTGTTTTTTTAACTATTTTTTTAGTTAATGAGATAATTTCACTTTTTTTAATATTAAATTCAGGTTCGTCCATATTTAATATCCCCTCGTCAGTTAAGGATAATAAGATTTTAATATTATTGTCATTTTCATCTAATGATTCTATATATTTTTGAATAGCTTTTTTTTTATGCCATAAACTTAATTTGTTCCATGCCTTTTTAATATTAAATTTATTGTTAGTAATTATATCAAATGAGTCGGATATCTGAATTTTCTTTTTCCGAATATCTGCACGAAGACCAGTTTTCATAAAAGATCTAAACCTAGATTCTTGATTTTTTTTCCGTATAGACGCTTGCATTTTTTTATCAAACTTTTTCAATTCTTTGTCGTATAATTTTAATTTAGTAGTTTTATTCTTTGTTTCAGATATATCATTATATGTGGATAATACTAATTTATCTTGTTCAACTATTATTAATTGTATTCCTAAATATTTTACTAATTTCATTATATTATCCGTATTTGTTTTAGAATATAAAAATTGCTTAAAATTTACTTTTTCTCTACTATTCATAAATGTGTAAGTTGGAAACAACGATGGTAAAATTCGGTCTTCCATATAGTTTTATTATATATATTAATTTTGGTTTAATATTAAAATTTTTAAATATTTATAACATTAAATCCAAAAATTTGATTCCGTGTAGATGAATATTGAGCAGCAATAGCAGCTAAAATATCTTCTATAATATTAATTAAAATCATTTTATATTCAAAATATCCCGAACCAATATTTTTATTATTTTGAATTGATTTAAAAGCGGTTTTCATACGATTAATTGTTTTAGATGGCGTTTTTTTAAATTTTTCTATTTTTATTTCTTCAATCAATGTTTTTAACCACTTGATTTTAGATTTAATATTATGTTTATCCTTAGATAATAATAAAAATATATACATAATAATAATTCTATATAACCGTTTTTTATATTTAGCACTTAAAGTCCAAGGTGCATTTCCAGATTGATTTAATATAATTAATTCATGATCATGCATAGCACCATAAGTACTCATACTATAAAATGATAAATCGGTATTATGAACATGATAAAATTGTATTTTTTTTTCATTATTAAATGGATTTGTAAATTTTTTAACATCTTCATTAAATTCATGTGAAACATCTAAAATTTCACCAGGAACATCTATTTTAAAATATGATAATTTACCATTTTTATTGGGTTTTGTATAATATAAAATATAATTATATTTTATTCTACTTAATGAAAATGATATCACAGTTTTATCTTTAAGTTTAAATCTAATTGAACCATTAAAAGTACAATATAATTCAGATCCTGTTTGCCTT
>Ga0209634_1001729_pt1 | contig 15836 bp, 12 predicted proteins | sample LinPmetageLP40_FD_184043 | JGI IMG/M metagenome (GOLD analysis project Ga0209634, IMG submission 184043) | Marine viral communities from the Pacific Ocean - LP-40 (SPAdes) (version 2) | ecosystem: Environmental > Aquatic > Marine > Oceanic | place: Pacific Ocean | collected 2010-08-26
AAAGGAGCAGAAAACATGCTAAATCTCAGAGTAACCTCCATGAACGAAAAATGGGATAAAGTCATAAAACTTGTGAAAACAAACTTTAAAATGGCAGCTTGACTGTGCGACAATTTGAAATGCACCCAATTATTCTACCTCTATTCCAATGTTTTTCATGAGTGTTGACGCATTGAAGCTCTTACAAACTCCTTGGGATATTTTATAATCAAATAGAATTTTGTCTGCTACAATACTACTACTGAAATTATAGTTGGAACAATAGTCTAATAATTCGGCCTGTTGACCTAGCTCAATGTCATGAGTGGACACAAAACCAAATGAGTTGGTTTTGTGCAATTGATTGACAATCGCTACGGCACCTTTGTGCCTATCATGAGAGTTAGTGCCTTTCAATATTTCATCTAACATAAAAAGCACAGGTATCTCATCCCTTTTGACTAGCTCTAAAAGTTGTTCGATACGTTTAAGCTCTGCATAGAACGAAGATATATGTTCTTCCAAATTGTCCTGAGTTCGCATACTGGTGAATACCAATATTTTCGACAACTCCATGGATTCAGCACACACGGGTGCCCCCGCCATAGCCAGGACTACATTGACACCAATCGTTCTTAAAAAAGTGCTCTTCCCAGACATATTGGAACCAGTGATGATCATCACATTCCCTTTATTGATGGCTTCAAAGTCATTACCCACTCTTTCATATGATTTGATGAGTGGGTGGCTGATTTTAGTAGTTTTGAAATGATAATTCTGTTCGACAATATCAGCCATGACGTAGTTGGGATTCGCAAAAGCAAACCTTGCCATACTTGCCAAAGCCTCAAATTCACTTATTCGATCAAACCAATTCTTGACATTAGTTGCATTTTCAGATTTCCACTTTTCAGCTCTTGAGATAAAATGGATATCTAGTAGGAATAGGAAATTTATCAACCCATATAACATGTTCATTCTGCTGTTGAGAAAGTCTAAAATCTTTGCCAAACTCCGAATACGTGTAGAAGCCAAAATCTCTCTTTCTGAAAAATCATTTTTTATTTCTTCTAACAACGATGATGGGTATTGTGTTTTTTCAACCTCACTGATTAACAGCCCTATTGCTTCTAAAGTAGACACCCCTTTGCTCGTTTGTTCAGTGATTTTGACAGCATATTTAAACACACTTTTCAAAAGCAGTCCATTTACCAATAGAGCTATCAAGAGATAGCCAAAGGGGATGTCAAACCACGAGACCCCAATCAGTAAAGCTGTTGAAATCACAGGGAGTATATAACTTGCGATCAACAACCACTTCTTAGAGAGTATTTCTGATTTTTCACTTAACCAATCTTGGAGCGGTTCGAAAGTCGCCTTGTCATCTTGGTGATGCAATCCTATTGCTTGGAAATTCTGACAGAACTCAGGGCTTTCTTTTAGCTCACTGATTGCTTGCTGTCTTTTCAAAATCACCAGCTTAGTTGCTGGATACTGCAACCATTCAGCTAACATTTTTCGTCCAGTGACTGTTGTGCATCTATTCAGCAACTGGAAGAGTGAATTTCTCCCAAAAATATCCAGGTCATTTTCATAGAAATGATCTCTAGATTTGAATTCCTCACCGCCATCAAAAGATGAAAGGTCACCATCAATTCTCAGCATCTCCTCTTCATTGATTTGTTTAAGATGGCGCACATGATTTCGCCTATACTTTACGCGATTGTGCCACTTAACTAAGATTACAAAGCTTATTAAAAACAACACAATTACAATTCCCAGTGCTTTGGCATCGGGAATATCAGCTACATAAATTGCCAATATCAAAGCAGCTACAAAAGTGATAATCCTTATTGTAGATATTTGGTTGAACAACTTTGATAGTCGTGCATCCTCTTCTTGATACTTTGAAATGTTGTCCTTAAAGTATTTCATTTTTCGTTGTGTCCCGCCAGATCAAGTAAAAATGCATATTCTAATGCAGTTTCTCGGTATTGTTTAAATCTCCCAGATGCTCCTCCATGCCCAGTCTCCATATTGGTATCCATGAGCAATTTGTTATTATCAGTTTTCATATCACGGAGCTTAGCGATCCACTTAGCTGGCTCCCAATATTGTACCTGCGAATCATGTAGTCCAGTCGTGATCAACATGTGTGGATAGCTTTGTTTCTTGACATTGTCGTACGGTGAGTAAGACAGCATGTATTCGTAGGAGTCTTTATTGTTTGGATTTCCCCATTCGTCATACTCTCCTGTGGTCAACGGGATCGTATCATCTAACATGGTACTCATTACATCCACAAAGGGAACTGCTGCTACAATTCCATTGAATAAATTTGGTGTCATATTGATGACTGCACCCATCAAAAGTCCACCAGCACTTCCTCCCATAGCGTACATATTCTTTTGACTAGTATATTTCTGCTCCACCAAGTATTTACCACAGTCTATGAAGTCATTAAAAGTGTTCATTTTCTTGAACATCTTACCATCTTCATACCACTGACGACCCAAAGTCTGACCACCGCGAATATGCGCTATGACATAGATAAACCCTCTATCCAATAAACTCAGCCTTACAGCACTGAAATATGGGTCTATTGTTGAGCCATATGAGCCATATCCATACAGAAGCAAAGGAGCATTACCATCTTTCTCAAGCCCCTTTTTGTAAACCATCGACATGGGCACTTTCTCACCGTCTCGGGCGGTAGCGTACATTCTCTCTACTTGATATTCATCAGAATTGTATCCTCCTACTACCTCTTGCTGCTTAAGCAACGTCTTTTCACGCGTATTCATGTTATAGTCAAAAGACGAATTAGGGGTTGCCATTGAGGTATATCCAAACCTTAATATTTCACTGTCAAACTCTGGATTGACAGAAGCGTAGGCGGTATATGCCGCCTCCCAAAAATCAAGATAATGCTCTTCCTGGTTTTGTTGGTTGATAACCCTTAACTCAGTTAATCCATTCTTGCGTTCTTCAATCACCAGGTGATTTTTGAACAATTCGATCCCCTCCAAAAATACATCGGGTCGATGTGCAATGACTTCTTTCCAATTCTCTTTACCTGTAGCAACTTCAGGGGTTTCCATCAGTCGAAAATTCTTCGCCTTCCAGTTGGTCACTACATAGAACTTGTCTTCAAAATGAGCGATAGAATACTCTAAATTTTCTTCTCTGGAATAAAAATCTCTAAATGCTCCACCAGGATTGTCTGCCTCTAGCATCTGATAATGATTAGTCAGTGTACTTCCTGACCAAATGATCAAGTATTTTTTGGACTTGGTTTTATAAATACCTGTATAGTAAGTGGCATCCGTCTCGTGGTAAACCAAGGTATCCTTGGCCGTGTCAATCCCAACCTTGTGTTTGTAAATCTTGTCAGATCGAAGAGTTGCTTCGTCCTTTTTTGTGTAAAACACAGTTTTGTTATCGTTTGCCCAAGTGCAGCCTCCAGTAGTGTTAGGGATAGTTGTCTCTAACGTATCCCTTGTCTCCAAATTTTTGAAGTATACATTGTATTGTCTTCTACTGACAGTATCTACACCATAGGCAAGCATTTTATTATCATTGCTTATGCTCATCCCTCCTATTTGGAAATATTCATGACCTTCTGCCAATTCATTGGCATCAAGCATGATTTCCTCCTCAGCCTCAAGAGTTTCTAGCTTGCGACAGTAGATAGTGTACTCTTGCCCTTCATTGTAACGGGTATAGTACCAGTAGCCATTTGATTTGTAAGGAACAGACTCATCCTGTTTCTTAATACGTCCAACAATTTCTTCGTAGAGTTTCTCTTGAAATCCTTCAGTATGCTTGAGCTCTGATTTGGTATATTCATTCTCAGCATTGAGATAGTCTATTACCTCTTGTGTATGCTCATCTGGATTTTCAGCGTTCTTTTGCTCATCAGATAGTCGCAACCAGAAGTAATCATCAACTCGGGTATGATTGTGGATCGTCAATTCTTTTGGCTTCTTAGTAGCAATAGGCGGAGTCAGTCTCTTCATTTCTTCTTATTTGGTGCGAATATAGCCATTCACGCCTGTTTATGTATTTGCAGTGGAATTTATTATTTTGTTCGATGATTTCAAGCCCTATGTCCAAGCTGAACAAACCATTTTCTAGTACGCTTCTGCTGAGTTTTTTGTTATTGTTTCTTTCCAGTTGTTTCAAATCGAAAGTAGAAAGCAAAGATAGCAACACCCTTGATATTGATATCAGTACTGTGAATATTGACTTGGCCAAGATCAAAGAAAGAGGAACACTCAAAGCGCTAGTAGATAACAGTTCTACAAGCTACTTCATATACAAAGGGCAGCTCATGGGTTATGAATATGAGCTACTATCTCTATTGGCAAAAGAAATGGACGTAGCACTCGAAATCATTCTCACGCCAAGTATCGATCAGGCTTTCGAAAGACTCAATAACGGAGAAGGGGACATTATCGCATTCACATTAACAGTGACTCAAGAGCGCAAGGAAAAAGTGGCATTTACTAACAGCCATTATACTACCAGACAGGTACTGGTACAGCGGAAACCTGCTAATTGGCGCGACATGAAACTGCATGAGATTGATGCAACTTTGATAAGAAATCAAGTGGCACTTATTGGTAAAGAAATTCATGTCAGGAATAGCAGCTCCTATGCAGACCGACTTCACAACCTCTCCGAGGAGATCGGAGGAGACATCCTTGTCATCGAAGATGAAAAGGATGTCGAGACAGAGTTGATGATAAAAAAAGTAGCAAATGGGCTAATCGAATATACGGTAGCTGATGAAGACATCGCTTTGGTCAATGCTTCCTACTATCCCAATATAGATATCAAAACCCCGATTAGTTTTCCTCAACAAATAGCGTGGGCTGTCAGGAAAAATGCTCCAGAGTTGCTCGGTCATATCAACACTTGGGAGGCAAAACTTAAAAAAACGCCCACCTACAATGTGATTTATCGCAAGTACTTCAAAAATCCACGGGCTTCACTTACCAGGCTACAAAGTGACTTTTCATCTGTCAGCGGGGGGCAACTTTCCAAATTTGATGATATGCTCAAAGTGGGTGCCGACTCTCTAGGATGGGACTGGCGATTGCTCGCTGCACAGGCCTATCAGGAATCAGCATTCGATCCCAATGTAAAATCATGGGCGGGAGCAATAGGTCTTATGCAGTTAATCCCTGAAACCGGGAAAAGGTTTGGGGCAAATGACCTAAATGATCCCAAACAAAGTATTATGGCTGGGGTCAAGTTTCTTAAACACCTAGATAGGCTCTGGGCAAAAACGATCACTGATAAGAATGAGCGAACGAAATTCGTCTTGGCCTCTTACAATGTAGGGTTAGGCCATGTAGAAGATGCCCGTAACCTTGCGAAGAAATATGGTGCTGATCCACTCATTTGGGAGGGCAATGTTGCAGTCTATTTACTCAATAAATCCAAACCTAGATACTTCAAAGATGCCATAGTCAAGTCTGGCTACTGCCGAGGAGAAGAGCCTATCAACTACGTGCGACTTATACTGAGTCGATACGATCAGTATAAACAGTTGTTGGAAGGGTAGCTCAAAAAAGATATTAAGACCAAGGAAGCTAAAAATACAGCCCTTTGTTGGTGTTCCTCACCATAGTTGTTAACTCAAGAGGCATTTTTTACTGCTTATAGAATTTTTGAGATGGAGACAAATCGATCAAAAATCCTTTAAAAATGAACTGCCCCGAGGCAGCGCCATCGGGGTATCAGTAGGAGTTTACTACGTCAACAAAGTTGTTTCCGATGCAAGCATCGGGGAATTAAACCACCTATGATTCAAATAATAATACTTACAATTGTGAAACTTTATTTTTAAGTTTGAGTATAATACTTACAATTGTGAAACAAACATGGAAAGTCACAAACTAGGAAACTTAGAAGAGATGGTGCTGCTACTGGTAGGCGTACTTTACGGCAATGCCTATTCGGTATCTCTGGTGGAAGAGTACCGCAAGCAGACGGGCAAGAATATCAACATCAGTGCGATACATACTGTCTTGTATCGCCTCGAAAAGAAAGGATTGCTAGCGTCCAAACTTGGAGAGTCACAGTCTTTGCGTGGAGGGAAGCGCAAGCGCTTGTTCTACATCACCGCATTTGGCGTGAAGACACTTGAAGAACTGCGCACGATACGGGAACAACTGCGCCTTCAGATTCCTGACATCGTGATGTCCCAATCCTCATGAGCGACACCATCAACATGGCTCCCCCAAAATTCGCCCTGCGCTTTTTCCGCTGGTACTGCCGAAGTGAGCGATGGGAAGAACTGGAGGGAGACTTGGAAGAAATGCATGCCCTCCGCTGCATGCGGATGAAGTCCAAATTTACTATCAGACTTCTATTCTGGTGGGATGTCATCAAATGCTTTAAAAGATATTCGGTCAATAAAACTCAACTACAAATGAACACTTCACTTTATAAATCATACGCCAAGATTGCCATGCGCAGTGCTTGGAAACACAAAGGTCCGGTCATCACCAATGTCATCGGCATGGGGCTGGCACTCGGCTATTGTATCACGGTATACATGATCCTTGCTTACAATTTTGAATTCGACAGCTTTTTCAAGAATACAGATGATATCGTTAGGATTCACTCATTTAAGATAGACAATGAGATAGAAAAACGGTATGAAACGATGCCATTGCCTTTGCTGTCTCATCTGGAAAATGACGTAACCGGGGTGAAAAATGTGACCACCTATGAAGATGCTATAGCCACCGTACAAACAAAGGCCGATTACTACAAAGAAAATGTGTCTTTGGCTTCGTCCAATTTCATAGAATTTTTTGATTTCCCTATTGCAGCTGGAAGTGCCGCCTCCTTTGCTGAACCCAACACGGTGTTCCTCTCCAAGGAGATCGCAGAGAAGTACTACGGCAATACCTCAGCTATCGGTGAGTTGCTCACGTTGTACTTCGCTGATAATAAAGGTATCGATGTACAAGTAGGCGGTGTATTTGACAAAATACCGCTCAATTGTAGTTTTGACCTTGAAATCCTCATGAACCTGGATGCTTATCTTACGGTGCGGAAGAGAACCATGGATGATTGGAAAAAAACCATGAACACTGCTGTATTTGTGAAAACCTCTGATCCTAGTGCTATACAGGCAGCTTTGACTAAGACGATTCCGCTTCAGAATGAAATGCAAGAATACTGGAAAATCAACCGCTACGAGATCATCCCATTTGTAGATGAGCGCGTGGCGGATCACATTATTGACTATGGCCCTGCCAATAAGCGTATTCGTCCTCAAGCGCTCATTATATTCGGAGTGATGGGCATACTTATACTATTAGTGGCCTGCTTCAATATGGCCAATTCTTCGATGGCGCTTATCGCTTACCGTATAAAGGAAGTGGGCATCAGGAAGACCCTGGGCTCAAAAAACAGACAGATATTCTTTCAGTTTATATTTGAGATGCTTGTCATGATGACCTTGTCCTTTGTTTTGGCTATTGCTTTGACAAATGTGATCGCTGAACAGATTTGGGGTCTATTTGGTGTCTCGTTTTTCCTTCAAGACATCAGTATCATGCGCTTGATTCCATTCTTGATCCTGTTTGCCTTAGGGTGTACGGTAATCGCGGGATTGTTGCCAGCACTATACACATGGAAATTTCAACCAATCAGCATTCTCAGTGGAAATTATTCACTCAAAGGAGTCGGTTTGGTACAAAAGATGTTCACCGTTGGTCAGTACACATTTTCCATAGCGGTATTGATCGCAGGATGGGTATTTGCCCAGAATACTGACTACATGAGAGCGTATGATGTTGGTTTCAATTATGACAACATGCTGGTAGTACCGATCAAAAATGGTAATGACTATAGCAAGCTCAAAGATCAGATCCAACAGTTGTCCCATGTCACAAAAGTAGTTGGCACAAAACATCATCACCAACGAGGTAAAGGGGAAGCCTCGGTAGCAATAGATACTACATTGGTTGAAGTCTCAAAATATAGCATAGGGAAGGACTATTTGGCCACCATGGAAATTGACATATTAAGTGGAAGAAATTTTATAGAAGATTCAGAATCAGACAAGTTAGCATCCATCATCATCAATGAAGCATTTGCCAAACGCTTCTTCGATGACAAAGCCCCCATCAGTGAACGCATTAAAATTGATGAAGAATGGCGAACCGTTGTGGGTGTCGCCAATGATGTGATCTACAATATGTATGAAGATTTTGTCCCTCGGCCAGAAGTGTATTTCATGGGTGATGAGGAGAGTTACCATTACCTACTCACCAAGGTAGATGACCAAGAAAAAGCTGAAGCCAGCATCAAGGCCATTTGGGCAGAGAATTTTGATACACCATACTTGGGCAGATGGCAGGCAGATCTTACCATCGCCTTTGCGAGTAGAGACTCCCAAAACTTGAAGAGTATCTTTCTAAGTTTAGCGACTTTGGGCTGTTTCTTATGTTTACTCGGCATCATCTCCCTAGCGACTATGAATGTGAAAAAGAAGACCAAGGAGATCTGCATCCGTAAAATATTGGGTGCTTCATACAGTCAGATTTTAATGAAAGTGAATAAATCGTTTATTGTCATATTGTTCATTTCTTTGATCTCTGGTGTTGGACTCGGAGTCTTTCTAAGTGATACTGTATTGGGACTGATTTATAAATTTCACATCGATGCATCCATCATGTATGCTACTGGTATTGGTCTGGCAGTTGTATTGATAGCGATCCTCTTTATTTCACTAGCCGTTTCGAAGCCAGTGAATGCCAATCCTAGTGAGGGACTTTCTGGGAACGATTAAGGTTATTGGGCTAACTCCCTCACCGCCATCCAAGCCATCAGACCTGAACCTAGTTCTAGCGCACTTTCATCGATGTTGAAAGTAGAGGTATGGACATAGGAGGTGATGCCTTTGGCTTCATTTCTAGTGCCAAGGCGGTAGAAGCAAGCGGGCATCTCTTGGGTGTAGTAAGCGAAGTCTTCTGCTCCCATCCATAGATCAAGTTCGACTATGTTCTCAACACCCACATAGTCAGTGGCATAGCTTCGAGCATTTTGCGTTAGTTCAGGATTGTTTTCCAAATATGGATAGCCTACTGAGATATTGACATCACAAGTCGCGCCCATACTGATGGCTAGGTTCTCTGCCATATGGGAAATGAGTTTGTGCGCTTCCGCCCTCCACTCTTCATCCATAGCACGGAAAGTACCAGCGATAGTGACTTCATCGGGGATGATATTGGTAGCACCTTTGGCCTCTACTTTCCCGAAGGAAAGTACCGAAGGTTTCTTTGGGTTGCTCTTACGGCTGATGATTTGCTGCAGTGCCACGATGATGTGACTTGCGATCAGCACATTGTCAGTAAGTAATTCTGGAATGGCAGCATGGCCTCCCTGACCTTTGACCGTCAGATAGATTTCGTCAGCACTTGCCATGTACATGCCTTCTCGGAAACCGACTTTTCCCACCGGGATCAATGGCATCACATGCTGACCAAAGATCTGAGTAGGCTTCGGATTTTCCAGTGCACCATCTTTGATCATCAAAGAGGCTCCTCCAGGATTTTTCTCCTCACCAGGCTGGAAGATCAATTTGATAGTTCCTTCGAATTGATCTCTGAGGCTGTGTAATATTTTAGCTGTTCCCAAAAGCGATGCGGTGTGTACATCATGCCCGCAGGCATGCATGATGCCTTCATTTTTTGATTTGTAAGGCACATCGTTGACCTCTACTATTGGAAGCGCATCTAAGTCGGCACGAAGTGCAATGACTTTTTTACTGGGGTTTTTGCCTTCGATAAGGGCAGTAAGGCCTGTTTCTGCGACTCCTTCTTTAGGTTCGATACCTATTTTACGAAGTTGCTCTGCTACGTATTTGGCCGTATTATATTCTTGGTACGAAAGCTCAGGGTTGGCATGTAGGTGCCTGCGAATATCAACCACTTCTTGAGCGTATTCACTGGCAAATGCCTTGATCTGATCTTTCATAGACATATTAACTTCTCTTAATTCGGAATTTCTTTAGTACAATAATCGCATTAGGAAACTCGCGTAGTAGCCTAGCTCGTACTGTATGTGCATCAAGCGTATTGTAAAACTTCCCGACCTGTACTTTGAAGTTGGGCGCTTTATAGCTGACTTTAGCTCTCCAGTTGCTATCAATCGATTCGAGAATCGTATAGGCTTTACCACTCGCTATATTGGCAGCTTCTCTGCTACTACCTGAATAGATTTGTACCGTATAGCCATTGATATACTTGATTTCCTGACTAAGTACAGAGATACTATCCAACACGGAATTAAGCGTATCATTGATGTGATACTGTGGGACAATGCCTGCTAGTGTAGTGTCTTTTTCTTTAGAATCAACAGTCGTATCAGCAGTAGGATAAGTCGGTCGATAAGCTGATAGGTCTTCGTAGTAATCATCCTGACCAGATCCTGGTTGGACTTTTGGTGTACAACTCCACAACATTGGAAACACCAACAATAATAAACGAGTTGCTTTTATATACACTTGAATCAGCATGAATAAGTTATAAACCAAGAGGTTTTAGGTTGCTTTTGGATACTTGATTCTTGATATAGATTTTTAACTCATCTAATGTCATGTTTTGTGTCTCCACTCCGATTTTGTCTCTGATATCTCTCATCATTTTGACAGCGTCAAATGATTTATTTTTTTTATCAGTCTTCATAATTAATCAAATTTTTAGGACTTCGTATTTCAATCATAGCATAACCCTTACGAAGGTTTACAGAATTATATCCCTTAATTCTATCTAAGTTAACAATATGTTTGAAATTCCAGCTTGCCAAGACATCAACTTTGTTAATAGTTGCCAAGGCAATGTGCCTACAATCTTCCAAACTGGTTTTTCCCACTACCTTTTCTTCGATATATGAATTAGCGAGCTGTAACACTTCATTTGTTAATTCTACACGTTCAAAAACATTAGAAGGATACTTTTGCAATAGATTTCTCACCCTTTCAGGAGCATTGGCCAATTCTAAATCAAGTAGGTCAGAAACGACAAAAACAACTTCTTTATTTTCTAGTCTTTGAAATAAAGCCCGCGTATCTACATCGAATTCTTCATCAAAGAAGCCACCTACCACCGATGTATCTATGTAAACTCTAAGTCTCATCTGATGACTAATGTATTAAATTTATTATTCATCAATCATCACACACTTATTCTGCTCAAGATCTTGTTCTATAGTTTTGAATTTTACGTCCTTCTTCACAGATCCATCCGCATATTGTACTGACACACGATCGTTGCGATTTGCGATTTTTTGAGATTTGATAGGAGCCGTTTTCTCGACTTCACGTGCTGGTCCTTGAGGAGCAGCACCGCCACTCAATATTGATCGAGACTCTTCCTTCTTCTCATTAAGCTTCTGTCTGCTACGCTGTGTTCTTGCTTCGTGCACGTCTTCTGGGCGTTGATCTGGCAGGTCAGCTTTCATTAAGAATGAAACCGTTTCTTCATTGACTTGTGCCACGAATCTTTTGAATAACTCGAATCCTTCAAATTTGTAAATCAATAATGGGTCTTTCTGCTCGTAGACAGCATTCTGAACTGATTGTTTCAAGTCATCCATTTCACGCAAGTGCTCCTTCCACTGCTGATCAATGATCGCCAAAGTGATCATTTTCTCCATTGATTTGATCAACTCCGTGTTCTCAGTATCTACGCATTTCTGAAGATTGGCAGCTACACCGATTTGTTTCTTGCCATCTGTAAACGGCACTAGAATGTTTTCGATAGTTGCTCCTCTATTCTTATGAATATCTTTTATTACTGGCAGCGCTTTTTCTGCGGTCGCTTGATTTTTCCTTTTATAGTTATCGAAAGTAGCATGGTATAGGTTTTCCGATAACTCATCCTCTTTCGCATTGGCGAATGCTTCTTTTTCAATTTCAAAATCAGTAGCCAATACGCCCAAAGTAGTCAACTTGAAACTTTCGTAGTTGTCAGCTCCCTTGGCATTGAGAACGATGTCCTCACACGTATCATAAACCATGTTCATGATGTCAAGCTCTAGGCGCTCACCATATAAAGCGTTTCTTCTACGTTTGTAGATCACCTCACGTTGGGCGTTCATTACATCATCGTACTCGAGCAATCTCTTACGAGTACCGAAGTTATTTTCCTCCACTTTCTTCTGCGCACGTTCGATCGATTTTGTTACCATTGAGTGAGAGATTACCTCTCCTTCTTCCAGCCCCAATTTATCCATGATCTTTGCAATACGATCTGGCATAAACATACGCATCAAGTTATCTTCTAGAGACACAAAGAATTGGGATGATCCTACATCTCCTTGACGTCCTGCACGACCTCTAAGCTGACGATCGACACGTCTCGATTCATGTCTTTCAGTACCTATAATGGCGAGTCCACCTGAGGCTTTCGATTCTGGAGAAAGTTTAATATCAGTACCACGCCCCGCCATGTTGGTAGCGATGGTTACCGTGCCAGGTTGACCAGCGACAGCTACTACATCAGCTTCCTTAGCATGTTGCTTCGCATTCAATACTTGGTGGTTGACTTTACGCATCTGCAACATCTTGCTTAAGAGCTCTGAAATTTCGACCGAAGTAGTACCAACCAATACAGGTCTGCCTTCTTCTGTTAAGCTTTTGATTTCGTCAGCTACCGCATTGAATTTTTCTCGAACAGTTTTGAATACAAAGTCCTCGCGGTCATCTCTTGTGATAGGTCGGTTTGAAGGTATTTCTACCACATCCAGTTTATAGATTTCCCAGAATTCTCCCGCCTCAGTAACAGCCGTACCTGTCATACCAGCCAGCTTGTGGTACATACGAAAGTAGTTCTGAAGTGTCACTGTAGCATAAGTCTGCGTAGCATCTTCAACAGTCACATTTTCTTTGGCCTCGATCGCTTGGTGCAGCCCGTCAGAATATCTTCTCCCGTCCATTACACGACCAGTTTGCTCATCGACAATCTTCACCTTTCCATCTACCAAGATGTATTCTGTGTCCTTTTCGAAAAGGGTGTAAGCTTTCAATAGTTGGTTCACCGAGTGAATTCGCTGTGACTTTATTGAATAGTCTTTGATGACCTCATCCTTTATTTTGATCTTTTCTTCATCGCTCTTGTCCTCGTCTTTTTCAAGTTTGGAGATTGTATCGCCAATATCTGGAAGAATAAAGAAATTAGGATCTTCATCATCTCCAGTCAATACGTCTATTCCCTTTTCAGTAAGGTCAATGTTGTTTTGTTTCTCATCAATGGTGAAAAGAAGCGGCTGATCCGCCTCCGGCATCATCTTATTATTGTCCTGCATGTAGAAGTTTTCAGTCTTTTGCAGGAGTTGCCTAGAGCCAGATTCACTCAAATACTTGATCAATGGTTTGTGCTTAGGAAGTCCACGGAAAGCTCTGAATAAGGCGAGCCCACCTTCTTCAGTGTTTCCTTCTTTGATCAGTCTTTTCGCATCTATCAAGAATTGAGACACCAATTTCTTCTGGGCGGTTTCTAAGTTTGAAATTCTTGGCTTAAGGTCGTAGAATTCGTGCTCGTCACCTTTAGGAATGGGGCCAGAAATAATCAATGGCGTTCGGGCTTCATCGATCAATACCGAATCCACTTCATCAATCATCGCATAGTGATGCTTGCGCTGTACCAAGTCCTCTGGAGCTCGAGACATGTTATCTCTCAAGTAATCAAATCCAAATTCGTTGTTGGTGCCATAAGTGATGTCTGCATTGTAAGCATCTCTTCTCTCATCAGAATTGGGCTCATGTTTGTCGACACAATCGATAGAGACTCCATGAAACTGAAAGATAGGCGCCATCCACTCTGAATCCCTTTTTGCCAGGTATGTATTTACCGTAACGAGGTGTACCCCTCTTTTTGCCAAAGCATTCAAGAATGCTGGCAGTGTAGCCACCAATGTTTTACCTTCACCAGTTGCCATCTCAGCGATCTTTCCCTGATGCAAAACCATTCCACCTACTAGCTGCACATCATAGTGTAACATGTTCCAAGTCACTTCATTGCCAGCAGCAATCCACTTGTTCTTCCAAACAGCCTTATCACCACGAAGTTCGACATTGTCATACTTGGCAGCCATCTGCTTGTCAAACATGGACGCAGTAACTTCTAACTCTTCATTGTCTTTAAATCTTCTGGCAGTTTCCTTTGTGATCGCAAAAGACAATGGTAATACCTCCATAAGAACAACTTCTAATTGTTCATTGCGCTTTTCTTCTAGCTCATCTATCTCTGCGAAAGTAGCCTCCTTCTCATGGATATCCATATCTGGATGGTCATCTACCTTTTTATGCAGCGCAGCGATATCATCATCGATTCCTTTTAAGAATGAATTGATGGTGTCTTGAACTTCAATTGTCTTATTTCTGAAATCATCATTTGAAAGTGATGATAACTTATCAAATTCGTCATTGATCTTCTTCACTAAAGGCATCAATACTTTGATGTCTTTCTCCGACTTGGTGCCAAATACCTTGGCAATAAATTTCAACATGTTTTGTATCTTTATTACAGTCTAATAATGCACATTCTTGTAAAGAGCAAAAATACTTTGTTTTTTGAGATTAACGGCAATCAGATTCAATTTTCTATGCTTCCTTCATAGACCAATTTTGCTGGCCCACATAGTGTAATACCCTCAAAAGAACCATCATCCATTTGCTTATAATTCACGGACAATTCACCACCTTTTGTACTGACAGAGATAGGCGTTTTCAAGTCAAGTGTACTTGCAGCTATTGCTGCGCCTGTTACACCTGTTCCACATGAAAGCGTCTCGTTTTCCACGCCACGCTCATACGTCCTTACAAATATGCTTTGATCACCGAGCTGCTGTACAAAATTGACATTAGTGCCTGCAGGCTGATAGGCCTCGCTATAGCGAATGGCTGATCCCTTTGGGATTATATCAATTTCGTGAACATCATCTACAAACCTCACAAAATGTGGTGACCCGGTATCAACAAATATACCATCCGCTAATTGACTGACATTTTGTACCTTATTCATAGATAATTCCACTAAATCATCCTTGATTGTAGCAGAATGCAATCCATCGTATGCCATAAAGGTGGTATTATTCCCTTGGATCATATTGATGGCCTTGGCAAAGTTGACCGCACATCGGCTACCATTTCCACAAAGACTTTGACTTCCATCTGGGTTATAAAACACCATGTTGAAGTCAACTTCATTATGTTCTTCAATGAGAATCAATCCATCTGACCCTATGCCGAACTTACGATTACATAATTTTTCAATCAAAGTCACGTCTTGCTTAGGGAATATATTTTCACGATTGTCAATCATGATAAAATCATTGCCTGTCGCTTGATATTTGTGGAATGTGATGGTTGACATTTTGATTTGTTTTAAAAACAAAAACCTCGTGTAACGAGGTTTTAATTTACATTAATAAAAGTCATTTCGTAGTGCAACGAAGAAATCTAAAAGATCCTTTTGAGATGACATAGGATTAATCCTTTACCTCTTCAAAGTCTACATAGTCTCCTCCATCGAAGTTTTTTGACGACTTCTCACCCTTCTTAGGAGCATAGTCTATATGCACATTGCCATCACTAGGTTTCTTAGTTTGAGCCCTTTGTTGTTGTTGCTGTTGTTGAGCTTGCTGTGTTGCCGCACCAAATAATCTCCTAAACACAAATCCCCCAATCTTCGATAAGATATAGAAGAAGGCTATTGTTATTAATAAAAACTTAATCATGCTAATCAGTTGTTACTCTTTCCTTATACTCATTTTTTTTAAAATAAGTTTTGTCTTATTCTAACTGCAACAATTTTAGAAGAGCAGTA
>Ga0209634_1001730_pt1 | contig 15830 bp, 29 predicted proteins | sample LinPmetageLP40_FD_184043 | JGI IMG/M metagenome (GOLD analysis project Ga0209634, IMG submission 184043) | Marine viral communities from the Pacific Ocean - LP-40 (SPAdes) (version 2) | ecosystem: Environmental > Aquatic > Marine > Oceanic | place: Pacific Ocean | collected 2010-08-26
TGGTCCAACGCCCATAATATGATCTCCAACAAAAGAAAACATAACTGGGAGTTGGATGATATCAGGATTATCTTTTAGATAAGTTTCTCTTTCACTCATACCCATAAATTCATCAAATTCTAGGCCGGTAGTATTATTCTTAAATGTATATGTTGGCATTAAACGTCTATCTCCAATTGGTCAGGATCACCACCCAAAACTGTTATTTTCTTTTTTAATTTGTCCAAACGCTCAATAAGTTCTTTTTGCCTGATTTGCAAAGTGTGAACAGACTTTTGCATCTCTGAAATTTCTTTCATGTAAGGATCGTATTTATCATCTACCCCATTCAAGCCATCCATATCAAGCACTCACCTTTTCTAAGTCATAAAACCATTCTGGTTTATCTCTGCGTTTCCAAGTTGCAAAATTTGACTTCTCCATTATATAGTATTTATGATACGCAGATACAGCGTCCTCATTCTTACAATATTCAGGCATACATTGTGGGGGGTCTGTAAACTCCTCAATTGGTATATTTTTTGGAAGCTTCGAGAGTGAATGAATCAATCTTTCTGTTGCATGATGTTTGCCGTAACGATATGTGTATTCTTTCATCAGGCCGTACATATGCTGCCACAACCATTCATAGTTTTTATTAGCAGTTCTCGTCCAAATAGTGCTTGGATGATTTTTGTGAGCCAGTTTATACATACCAACATTATTAGCATGTTCATCACCATCAAGAACACGATGAGTAGTAGAGAGCATCTGTGCGCTCTCTAGTATCATCTTGACCACATGTTTGTCACACATCATCTGTGCAGCAACTATGGGATCACGATCTACGAAAAAGATGTTCATTTAGCAACACCTTCACATGTTTGAGGATGATCTTTAGTAAATTTTTCTATAATTGTAGAAAAACGAGAATCTTCTTTAACATATCTCTCATAAACTAAATCTGCAACTTTTTCATAATATTGTTTTGTGGTTAATACACTAGTATTTCCTTTATAGATTTTTTTATATACCTCATATTGAATTTCAGCAATTTTGTTGTATATTGGATGTTCCTCACCATCATCCATGAGAGCATGATAACCAACAACTGTTTGATCTTTATCATTTCTATAAAGATAATTTTTACCAGCAAGATTTAACTTGCCAACCTCTTTATGATCACCATTTCTACAACCGCACTCTTCAGTTGAATAGTGATAACCATGTTTATCCATTGGCCCAAAACCATGAATTTCTGTAAAATTACATTCACTCATCGGTTATCTCCGCTACCACCAATCTTACCACGATCTTTTCTTGATTGTAACTTGTCAACATTAGCTTGTGCAATCTCTTCAAGTGTTACACCAAGGTCATCAGCAAGAGCAGAGATATACCAAAGTACATCACCTAGTTCTAGTCCGACTCCATCCAGAGATTTACCATCCCGAATATTCTTCTTTACCTTCTCTGCAACCTCACCAGCTTCTCCACACAAACCAAGTGCAGGATATGTTACCTTGCAGTCTTCTGGATAAATTGCTGTTGATCGTGCAAATTCTTGGTATTCATCAAATGTCATTTCTTATCCCATCTGTAAAAAATGTGGTCTTGTATTTCCACAGTTTTCTGTTTTGTTTTTGCCCAACCAGGCGTTACATAATCTGCATGATAAAACAAAGCACCATCTGTAATATCTACAAGTATTAATTCATTATACATAATCAGTTTAGCTAAGTCAAGTAACTCTTCATACTTTTTTTTGTTACGAGGGGTGTCACTCTTGCCATCACAGAACCAGCTGAACTGACATCTATTTTTTATGGGATAATATTTTCGTTTACTTTGTGGTAAACTTTCATTTTTCCGAGTTTTCCAACTCTCCCTAACAGGGCCTTGTTCGACAACTTCACAGACACTATTAGGAAACCGTGTATCATTGACACGATTTAATACAACAGCAGATACAGCAAAAAGACCAGCAGTCCCTTGACCCCTGGCCTCATGATACATGTTAAGTGCAAGACACTCTGGAGCTCTATCTGTAATTTGTTGTGCTTGAATATCAGCAGTTGAAATAACTGCTGCCAAAATTATTTCAACAAGCGCCATCATGCGTCCTCTTTCATATCTTCACGTTCAAAATTCATATATTCACAATACCGAATAAACAAACCTAACTGTTTGCCATAGGCTTCTATCTCCCAAGGTTGATCCCAATATTCAAGTGAATCAAGATGAACTTTTTCACCCTTAAACCGAACCATCCCGATAGTATTCAAATACTCATACATCTCATCTTTTGCCCACTGTTTAACGTGAACCATTTCATGAGCAAGAGTAAGCAGAATGTTCCGAACCTTTACGGTAGAATCAATCTCAACAATAAATTCTCTGGGACGATAGCTATCGTCTTCCCAAACAGCACTACCTTCAAGGCCTTCCTTGGAAAGAAGATTTCTCTTGAGATTTACGGTAATTTTTAGATTTTCCGTAAGTCTCTTACCCATCAACTTCTCAGCATAGAACCGAGTAGCTGATTCAACCAACTTGCGAATTGCCTTATTGGAACCTTTAACGTGAAGAATCATAATTGCCTTAAATCATTAAAGATACAGGGGTCCGGTCCAGTCGATAGGATATCCACCATCAAGAATGTTTCCTCTCGCAGCGTTCCGAGCAGGAGCAGCCCAACCAGCGGGCTTCAGAATATCACCCTTCTTGAACTTCTTGTCATTCTCAGTTTTGACGATGAAGGAAGACACCTCGCCACCATTCGATGTACAAACCTTGATGTATTTGGAACCAACCGTGAACGACAGTCCATCTTTGAACCTAGCGTTCATCTCAATCCGTCGATTTTCAACGGGGGGCATGAAACCACTATAATCATCAACCATAGCCTGCATCAGGATGTCAATACCCTCTTCAAGGGTATCTGATCTCTTCACTACATTAACGGTCATATTTCTCTTCCTTCTTTAATTTATACCTAAGTATAGACCATACACCAGTATATGTCAAGGAAAATCGTAGCCGCTAAGTCATTGATTCTAAAGGAAACTTAAAAATAGTTACCCGTTTGCTCCCCCTGGCGTTTGAGGATAAACATGATGATCATCAACCATATACTCATCATTCCAATTAAATGCCTCCTTGACCACAGGAGCAGAGAGGCCCTTATACATTTGATGCAATTTCTTGTCCTTTGCAGCCACCAGAAGTGCTGCTTCACTCTCATGAAGACCTTCTAATAGTTGAACGAACATTGATTCCCGCTTGTTCTGATTAATTTGATTATCACCACCACGAATGAAATGATACAACTTGCGAGACTCATAGGACAGAGAAGAATGCTCTGTGCCTTCTGGAGCGTCATTGCGAGTATAAGGAACATCACCATCTGGTAACGCCCATTCAATCTTCGGATCAAAGGAAGACTTGATAACCATTCTCAAAGATTGATGATCATTCTCCCTTAGAATATTAACCTTATCTTTCTTAGTCTTGACTTTTGAAACCTTTTCCAAGATTTCTGAAATTAATAAATTCATTTTAAAATTCTCCTATAAATTCAGTGAGATTTCTCAATCTCTTTTGTATGAAATAATTTAGTAGTTTGCTACGATCACCATATGGAGCTTCCTTATATGTATTAATTATCTCTGAAGACAGCTCTTCTGGTGTGTATGTCAAATCAATCAATTTGCGATTTCTTTGATAGTTTCTTTTCACTTCATCGTTGGGCGCAACATCTTCGAAGTCATGTTCCAACCATGAAGCAATTTTCTTTTTAGTTAATGGTTTTTGTCGTAGGCCTTCAGTAAATGTATTATCGGGAGACAGAACATTTGGAACACCATCACTAGTGTCACCTTTAAAAATATGTTCTTTAAGATACTCGTCAGGATTTTCGCCATTTACTTTTTTCTTAGTGATCGGACTATACTGTTTTACATTAGGAAATCTTTGAAGTTGAATGAAATCCTTGTCTCCAGAAAGTATCATGATCTCTTCTGAATATTCCGAACAAAGAACACCGATAATATCATCAGCCTCTGCACCATATATTTCTATAAACTTATATGGCATATTATTTCTAAGCTCATCTCTTATCTCATTAAGACATGAAAAAATTGCGTTCCAATCGTGTGTGGATTTTTCTCTACTCTTTCTCCTTGAAAATTTATATTCTGGAAAATAGTCACGCCTCCAATAATGCTTGGAATCATAACACAAAACCAACTCTCCAAATTCAGATGAAAATTTGGTACGATACATACGCAAAGAATTGAGAATCATATGTCTTACCATATTCTCATCAATCTCTTTAGACTTATTCATATTTAAATGCATCATCATACTTGCTAAAGAAATCTGATTCATATCAACTAATATCATTCTGGCACAAACATATGAGCATTAAAACTCATACTCCTTCTCTCACCTTCACTTTTAAAGGGATATACAAAATGTTTTAACCATGAAGGAAATACTAACATTTTTCCCACCTCTGGTTTAAACTTCAAATTGTCACTTCTAAATACTTGGTTCTCACCAAACATAAATTCTATTAATCCATTTGCTGGATAGTGGTCCTCAAAATCTTTTTCTATTTCTTTGTGCATGTTAGGTGGCAATTTAAGATAGACAACTGATGAGAAATCACCAGTATGATGATGCCAAGGATTATATTCCCCGGCATATTGACTGACTACCCAGCTTTGAGTTAGATGAATGTTATCTAAAGTTGGAGTTGCATTACCAGCAATTTTCTTCCATGAATGATGAGTACCTTGATTTATAGATTCTTTTAGATAATTCAAACATGCAGACTTCATTACATTTAAGAGAAACTCTTTATTGTCTTTACCTTTTATGGGGATTTGAACTTCTTTATGTACCTTGCCGACCAGTTTGTGTGACCAATCCCATTCCACACTTGCAGCTTTATTATCAAGCACCTCGTCAGCAGTATTATTGATTGTGTCAATAAATTTCTTAGGAGCCACGGTTTCCATAATTGTAGGACTAAATGGTCTATGAAATTTCGGGATCGTTGTCATCATCATCCTCTAAATCTTTATTAGTCTCAATAAATTTTTCTAACATACCTAACATATTTAAATCAATTTGGCCATGAATAGTGTCATCATTTTCATCAATATCAACATCTACTAGAGCTTCAAGAAATCCATGTGTTAGATGGGGAATACCCATACTTCTATATATACTTCCTTTTGTCAGTTCAATTATTAGTCCTAAATCACGAATAAAAGATGGCTTTGAAACATCAACACCATTTTCACTCAACATCTGAACCATATGAATAATCAGGCTTTGATTAAGCTCTTCAGCAAATTCCATGTTTTCTTGCAATTCAAGAGCGTCCTCGTCAGGAATTTTAACCTTTTTTTTAGACTTTGGCCAAGGGCCCTGTATCACGTTTTTAGTTTCCTTTGCGTTTCCGTTTTTCTGGTCCGACATTAGAAATTCCTTTCTCTTCGTTAAACATTTCTTGAGTATATACACAACCCATATCTGGATAAAAAACACCTACATTTCTTTTAGGGGTTCCATCATTATAAAATGCCATTGCAACACAACGGTATCTAATTTTATTCTGTTGATGCTCACCATAAAAATTGTCAATCCATTCACCATCTTTAAGATATTTTTGCATATTCCTTACATATCCTTCATGACTGGCTAATTGCGCTTCTGCTCCCTTCATTTTTTGTCTTACAGCACTTCTTGCTGAACTTGCAAGGTCTTTTTGAGTCTTAATCCAACTCTTAATTTTTTTAGGGTTCAGTGCATGATCTTCTGGTAAGTTCTTAATTGAATCATGAAATCCTGATTTACCATAGTCAGGATTTGTTTCTGCACGTTTTTCTCTCGCCTTTTCCAAACGTGCCGCAGCTGCTTCACGTTGATCCTCAGTCATTGGTTTGCGTTTCTTACGAACCTTTGGTGCTTTCCAATTACTGTTATCAGTCTCAACAGTAATTTTCTTCTTCCTGGCCATTTTAGCTTCCTGTTTCTTCTCTACGTTTTTGCTGGTCCTTTTTATATCTACGAATACCAGCTGCTTTGGCGCGGCGACGTTTTTCACCCTTTGCTACAAAATGTTCTCGTTCTCTTAGTTCATTGAACATTCCATCCAACATCAACTTCTTCTTTAGAATTCTCAATGCCTGTTCAACATTGTTATTTCTTACATCAACTCTCATCTTCCAATATCCTTTATGTCACTCTTACTTATTACTTGATACGGACCTTTATTATAGGCCGGGGCAATAGTAAAATTATGTGGAATTAATTCTTTCTTCGGTGCAACACCCACTGGTATGTCATTTGACATCTCTGCTACATTACGTTTATTGGCGCACTCGACAGGACTCGAACCTGTGACCCACGGTTTAGAAGACCGTTGCTCTATTCCAACTGAGCTACGAGTGCCAACAACTTTCTTTAAAAACTTCGCGTGTTGACGCTCTGCCTCAATCAAAGATTTGGGTTTCTTAGATTTCTTACGTTTACGAGTGCTTGTAGTTGTAAAATAAGCTGGTAGTATGTGCATTGTCACAAGTGTATCACGCTAGGTTAAATATGTCAAGGTTATTTTGTAGATTTTACTGAATCACGCAATGTTTTAGCAATTATATCTGAAATAAGGATAAGTTCTTTATCACCATCTTTACCAACGGTGGTATAGATATATCCATCTTCTTCCAACTTGTCTAACATTTTTGAAATGATAGGATCAAACATACTTTTTGCAGCAAAGCGGCGACCGACATAATAACAACCAGCCATACAACCTGTTGCGATTAATGCATGTAGTATCGGGTCCATAACAATATTTATCTCTCTTATCAATGACTATATAAACTATACAGGAAAAGGAATAGAATGTCAAGAACTATTTTAATTAAATAGCGCCCAAATACAAAATAAAATAAGGGAGCTAGTACCAGCACCCAAAATATATGCTTTTAGCAAGTCAATATCATGCCAAACAGCCACATTCTTAAAATATTCATCAGATGGCCCGTGGCCTGTCCTCAATGAAAAAAAGTTCTTACTCATTATACTCTCCTATTTGGTTGTTGCGATAAAGACACCATTCCAATCAGGTTCTAGTGGTTGGGTCTTCATAAATTCACACCTCTCAATCCACATAGTATAGTAATTTTTCATCTTACCGTCGAATTCATTCATCAGGTCATTACATAGTTGAATAGCATTATCAAACTTTTGAGCTTGATAATATTCATGCATCTTTGTGTGTTGGGTTTCTGGTATACTCCAATTAGTATTTTTCATCGTCCAATCTATATCACTTAGAACGGTATAGATTCGAATACCTATGGTCTTGCCCTTTACTGCTAGTTCATCAATCTTCAAGTAGAAGAAGTCATCTTTAGTTTTATCATAAGTGGCTTCACCAACCAACAGCAGACAACCATATTCCTTACACTTACTTTCAATTCTAGCAGCAGTAGAAACAGAATCTCCTAGTACGTCATAGCTGTGTCGTTTAGTGCTACCCATCTCTCCTAGATATCCAAGACCAGTATTGATACCAGCGCCCATACCTATAGGTGGTCTACCCTCTGCTGTAATTTTATCATTAAACTTTTCTACTGCCTTCAACATGAATAATCCAGTCTTGACCGCACTCTTAGGATGGTCTGGATCATCTATCGGTGCATTGTGAATATGCATACTCGCATCACCAATATACTTAATCACCATACCATTTGAATCTAGAATGGGTTGTGTGATTGCATCCATGTATCCATTCATAATTTCTGTAAGACCCTTCACATCATCACCGAAACTTTCACCCAATGGAGTAAAGCCTCGAAGGTCAGAGAAACAAATACTGATTTCCTTTTTCATACCATCTTTGATTAACGATGGATTTTCTTGTAGTAATCTAACAACAGTTGGGCTCGCATAACCAGCAAACTGTTTTTTGATTTCCATCTTCTGTTTGTATTCTTCCATGAACCTCATGAATGCTGCCATCGCCCAGACAATAAACATAGTAAGAACAGGATAAGACCAATCTACTAGATAACTATATTCAGTAAATAGATATGATGAACCATAAAACGAACCAACAAGAAATAGTGGTAGCAGTATTGCTCCAAACCACCATGTAAGCGTAAGAACGACAACTGTCAGAATTATCGCACCGGCAGCACTGATTGTTAATTCAGCAAGATCAGTCCAAAATGGGCGAGTTATGTTGCGTCCTGTCATCATGGTAGCAAGTGATGCGGCGATAAGATCGTGTGTCTCTATGACCCCCACAGGAGTTGCTACTGGGCTTCCTAGACCAGAAGCAGTACTGCTTAGTATCACAATCTTACCTGTTAAATCTGGCAACTTCTCATGCAATGGGTATGTATTTGTCTTCCATTGAAAATCCAACCATATGTTACCGTTAGCATCTGTGTTAATTATTTTGTATTTTGGTATGCGGATTTTCTCCACACCGGCAACACCAGTCTTCATTTGAAAAGATATGTCTGCTGCAGCCATTCGTAGGACTTCCATACTAATAGATGGATATAACTTTTCACCCACTGCGACCACTAAAGGCATACGTCTAACAACACCATCTGCTTCTGGTGAAATTACCATCATACCAACAGCTTGGGCACTCTCAGCTAGTTCTGGAATAGGACCGACAACGCCGGGATATCTATACACCCAAGGTTTCCAAGGTTGTCCTATAGAAGCAACACCACGCACTACACCAGAATTACTGTTGTCATTACTAGGTATTTGTCCGATGATTGTAGGTGTATTTTCGAGTATGTCAGCAAAGAACTTGTCTTTACCACCTCGGTCTGGGTCAGCGAATAAAATGGGTACAACAACAAGACCAGCACCTGCTTCATAGAGCTTGATAATTTCTTTACCAAGAGTTTCTCTATCCCATGGCCACTGACCATATTCCCTAATCGTATAATTGTTAATCTCTATAGTAACTGTATTATCAAGAATCTGTGTTGTCTGATTGCGTTGATGTTGATCTAGTGCTTTCATACGCACCATATCTAAAAACCAAGGGTCAGTGAAACGTACACCACATAAAACTAAAATTACAATTAATGATAGAATCCACTTTTTCATATTAATCCTGTATTACTGAAACTGAACACCCTCCACTGGAGTAGCAAGTACCTGACATTGAATAATTTTGAGCGGCCGTAGAATTTTGTGAAAGTGAAAGGGAATATGGATCAGTGCCATTTGTCAAACTGATTGTTGCATTATGGGCACCAGAATTTTTTTGTTCTACATAAACTGTATGGTCATCTCCATTAAGTGTTAAGGTCAAATCCTTTGCTCCATCATTTACCTGTACTGTCCTTGCTGTGTTGTCATCACCATATATATATGCGGTTACATCATGGCCATTAAAGTTTCCTACACTTCCGTTTCTCTGTCCAATATTTAATATATTATTATCTCCATGAATATCTACCATCGCTGTATTATTACCACCTTCCGAAGTATCTGTGGCCCAAGATTGGGTTGCTGCTGTAGCAAGATTTCCAAGTTCTCCATAACCCTGACCAACTCTAACAGTGTTATTATCCCCATCAATATGAAATCCTTGATAATTTGAATCAGACAAATTATTCCTTGTATTTTTTTGTCTCAAATCAAACGTATTATCATCACCTTCCCAATCATATGCTACAGTCCATATGTTTTTGGTAATGGTGTTGTTCCGACCATCTTGGAATATGTTTACAGTTAAATCATCACCAGCCTGTGTAATATAAACCCCATTGGCATATGCTACACTACTCAGACTGATAGATAGTAATAATGTTAGAAGCGTCTTCATCTCTTGTTGTTATCTCCTGTACAGGCATTCCGCCCTGTGTCATATTAATTGTGTATCCATAGTCGTTTATCAAATCCAGTTCTACCGTACTGTTTCCAAACCTTCGTATGATGCGTGTGCTGCTGCCATCAACTAAAGTATTGACTTGTGTTACTTTATTAAATCCACTTATTCTGCCATCGAACGATCCAGATTTTGCTTCAGCCTTAATAATTTGATCAAGAATATTAAGAAGTAAGTCTACATCCAAATCATTAATGTCCAACTCGTTAAATTTAAACAAGTCTTCTTCTAATTCATTCTTATCTAAATCCTTGAACTCTAAGAAATCAATATCAAGCAAATTCTTACCAGATTTAGATTCCTTCAATAACTCAATAATCTTTTCCTTCGGTGGCTTAATGATCAATAGATTGTTAATCTGATCAAGAGTAAGATCAAGGATTACAGGCTTCGATGGTTTACCCTCACCAGTACTGACATAAGTGGACTGAAATGCCTTAGTCATTAAAACAAATCCAGCACCACTCTCTACTGATATCTTACCTACTGTCCCGTCTTTGTTGGGTAGTAGGATAATCAAAGACTTACCTATTTCATCTACCGTCATACTGAACGCAGTTCCCAACACACCAATCCTCGCTGTCGGTGTCCGAATTTCCACGTTCTGATTACTCAGTTTCGCAATATTACCACTGGCATAACGCACTGTGCCAAGGGCAATGTTCATCACCAACTTAGACCCAGTTTTAGAATTGGGGTCATAGATAAACTCATCAATCACCAAGGAACTGTGTGCGCTCACTGATACATTTGTATCATCAACAAAAGTGATACCAACGCCACCTTTGCCAGTTCGCACATTGTCCTTGAACTCAATATCAGAACCCTTCTGTAGATTCGACTTTTCACCAGACCTCTCAACAGAAGCGTTCCCCTTGTGTTGCACCACATTACCAATAGCACCATAAGCACTGGTACTAAAGAGAATGAAACTAATCGTCCATAGTAACCGTAACATTATGACCTGACCCCACTGTTGTTATGGATACACTGCCATCATGGGCACCATCCTGTGTGATAGCAAATGTACTTGATGAACCCGTATGATGCAAAGTAGTATCTTGGTCAGCTGCACCAATATGTGTTGACGTTATAGTATTACTCGATCCAATTGCTGTAATGGATGTAATCTTCTTATCTGAACCAATCATTGATGCTGTACTGTTTTCATTAATAGTTACAGTATTACTACTACCTGTTGCAACAAGGTCAATATCTGCATCACTAGAAGCAGCTGAACTACCCACGTTCACAGTAGTCGTATTTGAACTACCTGTAATTGCTTGAATGATACTGTTATCATCGGCCGCAGAGTTAGCTCCAACAGACACGGTAGATGTGTTACTGTTACCAGCCTGATTGATTGTCAATGTTTGTGTTGCACCAACTACAGATGCAGCAATGGTGTTAGTGTTACCAACCTGATCAATGTCCAGCGTCTGATTGTCACCTGTTAGAGTAACAACCGTACCTGTAACACCGAACCTATTAGTCTGGCCATCTTGATTGATGTTCGCAGTAAGGCTTGCACCTGACTGCGTAATGTAAACGTCACTCGCATAACTCACACTGCACATAACGAAATAAGCGAGTATTGTAAGTATGCCCGTTCTCATCTGATTTTCTCCTGTTTATACGCCCATAATTGTTTTTTCTCACCTTCCCTTATTATTTGTATAACTGCTTCTTCGATTGCTTTTCTAACAGCATATGTAGTAGATTCATTGTCTGTTATTCCAGCTTCTGTTTCTAATAATTTAGTTCCCACATCCAAAAACTTGAATACGGTAGCAGATAACTTGGTACTCAGGATTGTCTTCTGAGTACTGACTGCTAACAACACTTCACCCGTCTGTACAGATATCAATCGCAGTGCGACTGTTACCATGTCCTTACGATACTCATCAGATATACCAATACCCAAATACCTTACACCCATACCACCTGTACTCGTATTGGTATCATACCCAACTATACCCCCTGTCAACAATACTCCCGCGAACAGTAGGGGCTTAATCTTTTCTGCTTTATCTCCTTCGTGCAACTTTCTTGTGTTTCGTATAATCTGTCGTTCTTTAAGAAGATTGTCTAATTCCATTCTCTCTATGACTTGAAACCACTCACCATTACCAGCCTTCTTCAAAGCTTGGATTAGCCATATGTCTCCACCTTGTGTCACTGCACTACTCAACAGTGCGAGTGATGCACTTGATTTTCTTTGTCCTGTAACGTCATTGAACTTGTACACAGCCAAAGGAACCTTACGCTCCGGCGGAGGCATATTTCTTAGTTCATCAACTAGCGGTGCAGATACATTCTTTGGTTCGTCTATTGGTTGAGTAGACGCGCAGCTAGAAAGTAAAGTCGCCAACAGGAACAGTGATAACAGTCGTACTACCATTTGGGTCCACTATTGTTAATTCTATGGTTTCAGTGCCCTTGATGTAACTTATCGTTGTTCCCTCAAAAGTAACTGTGCCGGATGAAGAAGCAGTTTCTCCAAACATACTATCCACTAACTGCTTCGAAAGTTGAGCGTAAATTCTTGACTCCACATTCTTCATAAATTTCGAAAGATTTGTATTTGCAGCATCTCGTATTAGCTGTCTTTCAGCTGCTTCCTTCTTTTCTTTAAGCGCCTGCTTTCTAGAGAACTCTTGGTTCTCAATAGTTAGAACATGTGCGCTATACCCTTGGCCACTGAAAGCTGGAGATTTCCATGTGTGTGTTAATTGATTTGAAAAAGCTACCAAAGGAAATACATTACTTGATGCAATACAAAAAAGCACTATGTAAAATACATATTTCATTTTTTTAATTTATCAATTTCTTTTTTATTTGCAGTAATTTTTTTATCTTGTTTGGCATCTAATTCTGATTGTCTGACTTCTATCCTTTTTTTATTTGCTTCTTCAAAAGGGTTCATCTGTTGTGTTTGTATCTCTATAATAGTATGCAATTTTTGGTCCAACCTAATCATGTCATTATCTAACATTCTCACCCGGTCAACTAAACTTATTAATGTGCTACTTGCTGCACCCAAGCTTGGTAATATATTATGTGTAACAAATTTCCACACATAATATATAAAATACGCCATCCCCACAGCAACCACTGTAGGAACACCATATTGATTAAACATATCAATAATAGCGGTAGTTCCCAAAATTAATCCTTCCTAGTATCTTCTTTTCCATCAGCCGCAGACAATCTGCGAGTATCGGGTTTAACACCTAACGCATGACATATAAGAGTATCAAGTCTCACTACCTCAGTGTTAATTGTTCTTATACGATTATCTAATGCACTAATCATGCCATTAAGACTAACTGCCCTATTGACAACTGAATCCAGAATATATTTCAAAAGTAGAATAATAAAGAACCCGCCGCCAATTACGGCCGCGATGGAAAAGCCTAGGTCAGCAATTAAATTAAATGCTTCCATCAGCGACTCCAAATCTATCGTGATTATATGACCACGATATTACTGGTACTATTTATAATATTTTTTTTAAAATTGAGACTTTGTTAATGTTTGTTTTAGAATTGAGACAAATACCATTCTAAGTACAAGTCTTCATTTAGAATGGAGTAATTATTGCAATTACCATAGGTTTTGATATGAGTATATACACGCTTTGGAGCATATTTTTCTACCATTGTTTTCCAGAAACTAATTGGTTCAACGGTGCAATGTGCATTTTCTCCACTTGGAAGAACTGCGATTGCTGGTTTAGTGCATATTGCAAGGAACACAAATTTATCTGCTCGTGAAAATATGTTATTAAAAATTTCGGGTAGATGTTCCCTCGGTATATGTTCCATCACATCTGTAGAATATATACCATCAAATGGGCCGGAAGGTAGTTCTTCGTATTCTGGAACAGCAGGATCATACAATGAAGGCATCACACCAAGTTCTTCATGGTGTTTCCATTTCGTATATTGTAACCCTTTACCACAACCATAATCTAATAGAGTTTCAGATTTAGTATCCTTTACTAAATCTACAATATGATGCAGCTGTGGTTTTAAACTATTGCCCGGATAGTTTGTGCTTAATTGGGCATGATATTGTTTGTATTGATCAATCCACCAGTTCATTATGTAGTCTCACAAAGTAATCTGCATCAACCAAAACAAGAGGTTTTGTTTTGTTGCGTTTTAGAACCACGATTGGTTCATAGTCACCAGAGTTTTCTTCTGCCTGTTCATATGACTTCCAGACATTAATTGCTTCTTGATTTTTGCACTCAATAGAATATGGAAACTTCTTTCTTGCTGCACGAGCCATAATCAAATCTTCACCCCCAGCGCCCATAGAACGACTTTCTATATCCTCTGGATGAACATCCAATTTCTCTATAAGCAAATTACGAAACCACTGTTGTAATTTTCGACCTTTTGCTTTAGCACTACTCGTTTTCATATTATGACCACTCCCATCTCCATGGCAACATTGACATATCTATAAGATTGAAATACATCTCAATAAAGTAGATACATATTATCAACATAGATGTTTTAAATATAAATCTATATGGTTGAGGTAGACTATTCTGCCACCTATTAAATCTACTACCTTGTATCTTTTCTTCCATATTGGTTTTATCAGCTATTTTATTTGCCCACCAATTTGCATCTAATATATTTTTTAACATAATCAATGGCCAAAAAATAAATTTAAGCATTTTTTTCATTTTTATCTCTTCACCATTGTCTCCAAGTATTTGCAATAATTGCAAAGCATGTTATTATATGTAGGAAAATCCAAACAGTCCTGATTATTGCAACCCTGTCTGCTTTGTTATCTTCATCAAATGCTTTAGACCCAATGGCCTTACACCAATATTTCCACATCAATCATCCTCATCCCAATCTATAATTTCATCTTCAAGATCACTTGATAATTCTGATCCACAAAATGTACAATGAGAAATAATATAATGTCGATCACTCATAGAATGTTTTATAGAGAATTCTGCTTCACATTTATCACATACAACTAATTTCATTGAATTTCACAAAACCCCGCCGCACAAGCAAGTTCTTGTGAACCAATTGTCATATCTGTTTTTTCATACTCTGACAATTTACTCCACTCCACTCCCTTGGGCATTTTATCAAGAAGAATTTCATACTCTTCTTTTTTAATATCTTGATATGGTGCCTGTTTATATGTATGTTCTGCAAATGGAAGAAAACTAACACCACTCATAAAATCAAAATGTTTAAAGACCCATGCACCAACATCTAACCATTCGTTTTCCTTAACAGAAATAGTAACTGACGGCTTGTGTTCACACCAATATTTTTGATATGTCAACCATAATTCCAACTGTTCAATTGCAGACAAATCTGTACGAAATACAGCACCATCATCCACTTTCATAGGAAAAGAAAAGACAGATGTATGACTTGGATTCATTGCATCATCTTCTACAGGAAATCCAGAATCCATCATCATTTTTGTAAGGGGGTCTTTCTTGTCTCCACGCACTGTACGAATGTAGTAAGGATTATGTCGAGCATGAATACCAGATGCAGCGTCAACCAGCTGAGAGACTGTCCCTGACGGTTTAACACACGTTACAGAGACACTTTGATTGATGCCTATCTTTTTTGCAATCTCTGCATTCGTTTTGATTGCTTCGTTTTTCAAATCTAGTAATAGTTCAGGCAAATCGTGTTCAGGCGATTTACCATTAAGAAGTTTACTATCCATGATACCAGTAAGAGAAACACCAAGAAGTCTTTCCTCTTCGCAATTCTTTCTCCAAGCAGATGAAACATATTTGAAGTTAACAAGAGTTGCTTGGAATGTTCCTAGAATCGTTGCAAGACGCACCTTTTCCAAAAGAGACTCCCGTGTATCAGCTGGGCGAACTACTACCTCTGATAAGTTA
>Ga0209634_1001731_pt1 | contig 15818 bp, 14 predicted proteins | sample LinPmetageLP40_FD_184043 | JGI IMG/M metagenome (GOLD analysis project Ga0209634, IMG submission 184043) | Marine viral communities from the Pacific Ocean - LP-40 (SPAdes) (version 2) | ecosystem: Environmental > Aquatic > Marine > Oceanic | place: Pacific Ocean | collected 2010-08-26
AATAATTTTTAATATAATATACACAAACAATGTATAGATATATATTTAATAAAGTTAAAAATATTATTCCTAAAATTTCTGAGACTGAATTAATAGCATTAAGAACTGGAAACGTTCATTGTGATAGGAATATTTTTAAAGGCGAATTAAAAATACCAGAAAAATTAAAAAAAGAAGATAATAAATTTGATGAATCTAGAATAAATCATTTGCTTAATACTTTTGGTAATAGTAAAATATATCCTTCAGAAGAAACTAAACAAATATTTAATGTTCTAGGTAAAAATAAGTTTTTTTCATTTTTAATTCCTGATAAATATGGTGGTATAAAATTATCAGTTCGCGAATTATCAAATATATTAACTAAAATTTCTTCTAAAAATTTAGGGCTTGGTGTATCGGTTATGGTTCCGAATTCTTTAGGACCATCTGAGCTTTTAATTAATTATGGAACTAAAGAACAAAAATTCAAATATTTGCCAGGCTTAGCTGATGGTTCATTTATTCCTTGTTTTGGATTAACAGGGCCTAATAATGGTTCTGATGCTTTAGGCCAAATAGATACAGGTATAGTTAAAAAGAAAAATGGTAAAATTGTAGTCGAAGCATACTTAAATAAACGCTATATTACATTGGCACCAATCGCTAATTTAATTGGTTTAGCAATAAAATTAGAAGATCCTGATCATTTACTAGTTGAAGGTAATCCAGGAATTACTGTGTTTTTAATAGAAAAAAATCATATTAATTTAAGATTAGATACTCATCATAATCCATTAGATATCGGCTTTCCAAATGGAACAATAAAAGGAAATATTGAATTAGATTTACAACAAATTATAGGAGGAGAAAAGAATGCTGGAAATGGATGGAAAATGTTAATGGAATGTTTAGCTGCTGGAAGAGGTATATGTTTACCTGCAACAGCGAACGCTTCATCTAAAGTATGTACATATAGTATATTTAACTATGTAAAACATAGAAAACAATTTAATATTCCGTTAATAAAAATGGAAGGAGTTTCAAATAAATTTTCAAATATGATTTACAATACTTGGTTAATACAAACAAGTATTGCGATGACAAATGATATTTTAGATCAAAATAATAAACCAGCAGTTATTTCAGCAATAATGAAACAACAAACAACAGATCGTGCTAGAAAAGTTGTAAATGAAGCTATTGATATTCATGCTGGAAGCGCGATATGTTTAGGTCCTAATAATTTTAGTAATAAATTTTATAAAGGAATTCCAGTAGGAATTACCGTAGAAGGAAGTAATACATTAACAAAAAATCTAATTATTTTTGGTCAAGGACTTAATAAAAGTCATCCATATATTTATGATATATATGATAGTATAGTATCAGATGATCTTAATAGATTTAAATCTAATTTTAATAATATTGTTAAACATTCTCTAAAGTTGTATTTTAAAACATTATTTACAATTGAAAAAGATAATTTGACAAAACAAACACTACATTTTGCTAATTTAGCAAATTTTATAGCATTATTAGGCGGTGAAATTAAAAAAAACCAAAGTATATCTAGTGATATGGCAGATATATTATCAAATATTTATTTAGGAACTTCATTGGTTTGGTATCAAGAACATTATAAAGTTAGTGAAGAATTAACTAATTATTGTATAAATAGATTGTTGAGTGAGAATGCCATATTATTCAATAGAGTGATAGATAATTATCCAAATAGTAAAATAAGATTTTGTCTTAAAAATATGAAAAGGTCTATTGAAAGTATTGATTATAATGATAATCGTTTATTAATCAATGAGATACAAAATAATAAAAATATAATGAATCATATAAAAGAACATATTTATATTGATGAATCTTTAGAACAATTAGAAAAATTAGATATGTTTGATACAAATTCTCAAGACTACAAACAACTATATGAAAATATTATAAGTGTAGAAGAATATAAAAACAAAATTGAAATTTAATTTTAATTTGTAAGCAATTTTAATAAATGATTAATGTTTCATTTAAGAGAAAATCAAATTAATGCTATTAATATTTCTAAAGAAAATGATTTTCAATCTGGTATTCATTATCATGCTACTGGAACAGGAAAATCTTGGATTGCTATGTTTTTATTAAAAGAGTTTAATATAAAATATCCAAATAAGAATGTTTTATGGATTTGTGAAAGAAAAGATATTTTAGAACAACAATTTTCTAAAGAAACAATTAATAATCGTGGTTTTAAAGATATTATTAAAAAATATAATGTGTGTGATTTTGTCAATAATAAAGCATCTAATTGGTATGATGCTTTAAATTCAGCTTCTTATTGGGGTAAGCCATTTTTATGTATAATTAACAGGTGCTTTTTAACAAATAAATTGAGATATAAAAATATTAAATGTAAAATAGATTTGATTATTCACGATGAATGTCATTCTATTGAAAATAAAACAACGAAAGAATTTTACGATTGGGTTTTATCTATTAATAATTCTAATACTAAAATAATTGGATTTTCAGCGACTCCTGAAAAAATTAAACCATTAGATACTATATTATCTAATTATTCAATTTATAATGGTTTTTTAGATAAAGTAATTTTACCTCCTAAAATTATTTGGATAAAATCAGAAAATAAAATAGAAGAAACTCATTTAATTACTATAATAAAAAAAGAAATAGATAAACTACCTTATAAAAAAATTATTATATGGTGTGGTATGATAGATGAATGTATTATATTAGCAACAAAATGGAAACATTATTTTAAAGATTATACAATTTGTTGTGATTTTAATAATATTAAAAAAAATAAATTTAAAAATTACAATGATTTTTATAATTCTAAAGAAAAAGCATTACTGTTTTGTGCTGTGAAACATAGAGAAGGTTCTGACATACCTAATTTAGATGGTTGTATATTTATGGATCATGTAGAAAAAAGAAGTGAACGCGTATTTATACAATGTATGGGAAGAGTTTTACGGAAAGATAAATTAAATAAAAAAAAATATGGATTAGTAATAGATTTAAAAGCCAAAAGCACAATTAATGTGTGTAATAGAGTTCAATATTATTTGAAATTAAACGATATTTTCCCATGGATATATAATTTACAAAATATAATATTGGATGATAATGTCTATTATATTAATTCTTTAGATATGATAGAAGGTAAAAAAAAAATAATTCCAACTGAATTATTTAAAAATGATTATACAAAAGAAGAAATATTAAGTGTTTTAAACCGACCTATTCCAAATAATAAAATATATATAGAAAGATTAGATAGAGAAGTAAATATTATTATTAAAAAAAAATTATTTGGAAATATAGTGAGGGCATTAGAAATATTAGAAATTACACAAAATATTCCACATATTACGCGTGGATCGTGTGGATCAAGTTTATTATGTTATTTATTAGGAATAAGTCATGTTGATCCTATAAAATATAATATTAGTTTTGCTAGATTTATTAATAAATTTCGCGATAATTTGCCTGATATTGACTTTGATTTTCCACATTATCTTAGAGATGAGGTATTTTTAAAGCTATATCAAAAATGGGGTAATCATGTTGCTAGAATAAGTAATCATATATATTATCATGAAAAATCAGCCCTTAGAGAATCATTAAGACAAAATGGTATAAATAAGTTTATATCAAAATATGATTTACAAAATACTATAAATGATTTTGATGATGAACTACAAAATAAAATATTTAGAACACAAAAAAATTTAGAAGGAACTTTTCGAGGCTATTCATTACACTGTGGTGGAATAGTGTATTTCCCCAAGGGAATTCCTGAATCCTATATTTTAGATAAAAATAATTCTAGTATTTTGAATCAAGTAGTATTAAATAAAGTAGATGTTTCTAAAAATAAAAATTTTAAAATTGATATATTGTCATCTAGAGGATTATCTCAACTATATTATTGTAACAAACTTAATACTATTAATTTTGATACACATTTAGGAGATCTAAAAACGATAGAATTATTATGTAATGGTGATAATATTGGTATAACATTAGCCGAAACACCTTTAATGAGAAAAGCATTAAAATTAATTAAGCCTAAATCTATAAAAGACTTAGCTGTTTGTTTATCTATTATTCGCCCAGCAGCAAAAGATACAAAAAAAGATTTTGAATTAGGAAATTTCAATAAAGATAATATAATTTTTGATGATGATGTTATAATGTTGTTATCCAAATTAATGAATTGTGATGAAGAATTGGCTGATAAATTTAGAAGAGGATATTGTAAAGGTGATAATGTTTCTATAAGTTTAATTAACATGTATTTATCACGACAATCTAAAGAAAGACAAATAAAAATAAATAAAATATTAAAAAATCTAAAAAAATATGGATTTTGTAAAGCTCACGCATTATCATACGCCCAACTTGTTTGGCAACTAGCATATCAAAAAGCCAATCATCCACAGATTTTTTGGAAATCTACATTAAAAAATGTTGTAAGTTGTTACAGAAAATGGGTTCATTTATATGAAGCTAAATGTGTAGGTGTAACAAATGATTGTATTAAATTAAATAAATCTATTTATGCTAAGAATCGTGGTAAAAAAATAGAACAAAAAATACAACAATTAGAACAATTAAAATCATATGGATATTGGATTATGAAGGATGCTACATTTTATCCTAAATGTTATGGGTTTAGAACAAATGACTATTATATTTTTAAAGGTTTAATAGCAAGTTCTAGAATTATACATTGTGGTAAAAATAAAAAATTGTTATTATTTGTTGGAATAGATAAACATAAGTATATAGAAATTGTTATTAATGGATATTTTAATTATGATAATAGAAAAGTAATTGTAAAAGGAAAAGGTATTATTAAACAATCAATAGAATGTGAATCAAATGATATTTCATTTATTTAGGTTTTTTTAAAAGATAATTTATTGTATATGTGTATGCGTTTGGATTTCCACACAATGAATCTCCACAACTATCCATATTAGCTAATGCTGCTTTCAAATCACTATTATCTTTTATGTTCCAACGGCCTAAGTTATTTGTTTCTTGTTTAAAAAATCCTTTTGTTAATTTAGTTAAAATTTTAGTTAACATATTTTATAGTATATATTTTTATTTAAGTTTTTTTTTCAATTTTATTTACATTTAATTATAATGATGATTTAAATAGATGATTTATATTTGCTAATTTAGGTGGTTCATAACCCAATTCACATTGGTAGTTTTCAAAACAATCTATGCCTTTAGATCTTAAATATGTTTCATCAATAAGTTGGTTACCTGTAAATAAAGATGGTTTTTCATTTATTATATGTAAAACACTATCAACTATAATATCTGATTTTCTCCACATTTTTTTATTGCCTAAATTATTATTTTTAACTGCATAACTTTCTATAGGAGTCATCGGCCATATAGTATTTACACCAATATTATTTACTTTTAATTCTTCTGATAAACCTATAGCACCAATAGTCATACCCCATTTACTAATCATATATGCTGATTTATTTTTAACAGTATTTTTTAAATCGATAATATTATCTGGTAAAGGAGGTGATTGATAAATTATATGACCACCCCCAGATTTTTTCAATAAAGGAATAGATAATTTAGATAAAAAAAAGGATCCTCTACTATTAACAGAATTTATTAAGTCATATTCTTTTATATTAGTATCAATTGTTGGTTTCCATGACAAAGCACCAGCATTATTTATAACTATATCTAATCTACCAAATTTTTCTTCTGTTTTATTTATTAAATTTTCAATATCTTTATAATTACGCATATCTGTTTTTATTGGTAATGCTTTTGTTCCTATTATTTCTACTTCTTTAGCTACACTATAAATAGTTCCAGGAATTTTAGGATTATATTCTGTAGTTTTACCAGCTATTACTATATCATAACCTTTATTAGATAATCCAAGAGCTAATGCTCTTCCTATTCCTCGGGTGGCTCCTGTTATTAAGGCAACTTTATTCATTATATATAGAAGTAACTATTTGTTTAAATAATTATTTTTTAAATAAATATTATACATCATCATGTTTATTATCTAAATAATTTTTTTCGCATTTTTTAGCAAACTCTGATTCTTTAATAATAGATTCATATTCTGATAATACACGAATATAACTACTATCTGTCATATAAATGTATGGATCATATGTGTCTTGGTTAAATTGACCTACTTTAAAATTATTAGTATCAAATAATTCACCTGTATTTTCATCAAATAAATAATCTTTAATCTTAGAATTATCTATAATTGTTTTTTTATATGTACGTATAAAAGATACTATCCAATCAGTCCATGTATTAGAGTCATACAATTTCCATTCATCAAATAATGTGTAAGCTTTAATTAGATTCATAGTTAATTTACTAACAATGAATAATATAAAATATCAATTCAATTTTAAAAAATACTAATTTATTTAGATATCATAAATTAAAAAATGTAATATTTTATAACTAATTAAATATTAATATTTAAATTATATCTTTAAGAGTTTCTAAAAGCCGTGAAAGTCCCCAAGTTAAAGCGTATCTTTCTTCTTCATCTATAGAATCACTTTGTGCTAACTTTTTAAGAAGTTTTATTTGTATTTTATCATGTTTATCAGATCCCATTAATTTATCAATAGATGACGGTTGTGTTACAATTGGCGGAGTATTAGAAGTATTAGAAGTATTAGAAGTATTAGAAGTATTAGAAGAATTAGAAGAATTAGAAGTATTAGAAGTATTAGAAGTATTAGAAGTATTAGAAGCAGAAGATTGTCTTACAATTGGCGGAGTATTAGAAGTATTAGAAGTATTAGAAGCATTAGAAGTATTAGAAGCAGAAGATTGTCTTACAATTGGCGGAGTATTAGAATTAGAATAAGAAGTAGAAGAAGACAATTTAGATACAATTGGCGAAGTAGTAGAATTAGAATAAGAAGTAGAAGAAGACAATTTAGATACACTTACTAAAGTTTTTTTTTTATTAATTCTACTATTAATAGTTTTATTAAATTTATATAATATATAAGCACGTGTTATTGTTTGACAAGCTTCTTTTTTTGAATAATCTAGTGAATCTTTCTCCATATTATTCCATAGTGTAGTTGAAAATTCTTCTCTATTATATTCACACATTCTCCAAATAGCTTTCCTATCTTCTTTTCTGTCATATTGATGTTTGTTTTTTTGTGTATGCATATAAGTGTCGGTTATATTTTTTTGATTACTTTTTGTATTATAATCTAACTGTGTAGAAACATGAATTCTTTGAAATTTATCCTTAGCAGTTCCTTTTCCACCAGCAACAGCAGTTTTTCCAATATCAATATTTCCAATTATACTGTCATTTCTAGATATTAACATTTTACCATTAACTTCAGAATTATATGTCTTTGTTCCAAAAAAATTTTGTCTATAATTATCACGCACTGTAAGTCCTGTATCAAATGGCAATGAAGGTTTTTCAGAATTATAATAACTATTATCTGGTTTTAAACAACATAAATGTTGAACAAATTCCATTTCTTCTAGATCATCATCAATACACATATGAGGTAAATTACTTTCTGGACCAATAGGCTTGGTTGGACAATTTCCTTTTTTTTTATATATATAATAATATTTGTTATTTAGTTCAAAGTAAACTAATTCTTGTAATGTTTTTTTATTATATTTACTTTTAATAATAATTCTTTTATTTCCATCGATTCCATTTAAATATTGTTCATTCGGTTGGTTAAACATTGATATAAATTCAATCTGTTTTGTATCATAATTCTTATATTTATAATAAATATTTACATCATTATGTTCATTATAAACAATGCTAAAATATTTATTTAATTTAAAATTTTTTTCTATTTTATTCTCAAATTGTTGATCAAGAATGTGTCTTAACTCTTCAGTTAATCCAAGTTTTATAATAGTTCCAGAGCCATTATTATTATATTTTTTAAATAATTCTATTTCTTCTTCTGATGCATTATATATATTAAACGAATTATTCATTGTAGTTAGTGTATTCCAATCGGTTGTTTGTGTATAATAATTATCATTATTATGTTTAGTAATAATATTATGTATTGTTTTATTACTACATAATAATTTTAATGCGGCTTTAGTTCCATAGCCACAAATACCACTTCTACGTTGTGGACCTTCTAAATCTTGATTGTAAAGAATAAACATTTTTTGAAAATTAGATAAAGTCATCCCCATAGCATTATCTATAATCAATAATTCATCTTTATTGGTTACTATAAATCTTATATTTAATTCAAGTCCACTATGTCTCCAATCAATACAATTATCAATTAATTCAAGTAATGCATCAATTTCATCTAATCCAGCAAAATCTATCATATTAAATGCTCCAACAGCACTAACACCACCAGCTTGACAAACCGGGTTTCTATGAACAGACATATTTTTTATTTATATATATTTTTAATAAAATATTCAATTTTATTATTAAGTTAACTTATTTAATAATAAAACTACATCTTATCTGTTAAATGTCCTAAATTGTAAAATTGATTCAATATTTAATCAAACATTTAAACATAAATGACTTATTTTGAGTTTGATTTTCCACATACAAAAGAATATCATGATTTAAAAAATATTTTTATAAATTACTCAAAAATAGATAATATAAAATTTAATTTATTTCAAGGAGATATTACAACTGGAATAAATTGGATATGGGCTGAAAATGAAAATACATTAAATTATTTTACAAGATTTCTTGATTCTATTAATATAGATAAAAAATTAAAAGAAATATCTAATGAAACATTTAAATTAAGGGGTGCTAGTTTTATTACAATTGATCATAATATAGTTAATAGTTCTGATTTTCATTATGATGTTAGTTGTCAATATGATCGAAATGATACAGATATTTTAACAATACTATTTCCATTATATGAATTAGAAGAAAATATGGGACATTTAGAATATAAAAAAAATGAGGATACTAATGTATATACATATGACATAAATAAACTCATTATTTGGGATTCGTGTAAATTTTTACATAGAACACAACCATATGTTATTAGAGAACCTAAACAACGTGTATTAGTATCGATAAATTTATCAACAGATAAAAAATGGGCTGTAAATGCTGTTAATAATTGTTTAAGATATCAAGGAAATTTATTATGGATTGACTAAATAGCCATTGTATTATTAACTTTATTTTTTTTATATAAATTATAATACATATTATAAGGCATACACACTATATCTATTACTAATTGGAATACAATACTCGCAGCAAGATTTAGGAAACATTATTCTATAAATTATAATTAAAAAAGAATCAATTTTAAATTAAATATATTTTTATTGGGAATGATATCATAGGTTTAAATGTAGGGAGACAGTCTGATTTGTAAACTTTCCAATATAAATCATCACTATAATGAACTACAAGGTGCGAATCTTTTGAAAATTGGTCGAACATTTTTTTAATAATAGCTTTGTCTTCATAAATTTTGGAGTAACTAATATAAATATTTTTATAATATGTTTTTTTAGTATTATAAAGTTCATTACCTTTAAAATCTTTTGTTTTTACACATACTATTTCATATTTTATATCACAAATATCACCTAAATTTAGGGCATTAAATATATCTCGCACAAATTCTTTATCAATAGAAAGAGATGCTAAATTAATTTTTAGGATTAATGGTATTGAATCCATAGTAATTTAAAAAAAAATAATAAATAAAATAAAAAAATCAATTTTATTTTTAAGATGATCTAATTTATATATTTAATTCATTTTCTTCTCTAATTTAATTAAATCGTTGATAAGATTTCTTCCAGTAATCAAATCTAGTATAGTTCCATAGCCTAATATTGAATGTGATGTTAAAATTCCACCCATTAATGCTCCTGTAAATCCTAGTGTACATATATCTTGACCAGTTAAAAATAAATTTTTAATAGATGTTTCAGGTCTTAACATATCACTTTCAGAATATCGTGAAGCATTCGAATCTAGACCATATCCTTCACCATCTAAACATCCTAAATAGAATTGATTTGTTAAAGGTGTTCCCATTTCATAGTGTGTAACTTTTCCTTTAGTTTTGGGATAAAATTTATATAGACCTTCTGTGAGCATACGTTGAGCCATAGTTTCTTTGAGATCTTTATAATCTAAATTTCGTTTCATACACTCTTCATTTTCCCATTGTTCAAACCATTCTTTTTTACCCATTGTTAATATTATGGCACTACTTTTATTTGGATAACGTTCATTCCAACTGCTATCTTTGGCAGATGAACTAGCAATAAAAAGAGGCATTGGATTTTTTTCAATATCTTGTTCAAATTCATCTAGTAGTTTATCGTAATCTTTATTAGGGTATATCCATAAATTAGAATCACGAATGTCTAATTCTTCGGATGTTCCATCTAAATTAACAAAACAATAAATAAATCCAGTTGAACTTCCAACTTTTTTAATTAAATTCTGATATTTTATAACACTATCATTTTCTAACAATTCATCTGGAATAAGTTTATTAAAAGTATTATTTAATCCTACACCACTTACAATTTGGTTCGCATATATTTTATCCCCGGTTTTCATAATAACACCCTTCGCACACCCAGCTTCTATTATAAGTTCGGAAACCTTTTGACCTACTAAAACACGACCACCAGAGTGTTCTATAATAGGAATAATATTTTTAATTATTTCACTTGGACCACCTTTAGGAAAATAACCACCTTCTAAATAATGATTAACTATATTAGCATGAATAAAAAAATTGGCTTTCTTAGGTGTTGGACCATAATCACCAAATTGGCCTCCAAGAACCACTATTAAATCTTCATTTTTAGTGAATGTTTTAATTACATCATATGCTGATGTGTTAACATATTTATAGTATTCTTTATCCCAATATTTAAGGTATAATTCTGTAATTTTTCTAACACACCATAATTCTATTATTTTGATATTAAAAAATAAATCTTTACTAGCCACTTTCTTTACCAATTTAATATAATTTCTAATATTTTCTTCTTCACCTTCAAATCTTTTAGAAAGATCTTTAATAAAATTTTCTTCACCTGCCCTAAATAAATAATGTTTATCTTCTATAATTATTTCATCATAAACACCATTCGTTTTTTTTCCCATTTTACACCATTCAATAGGATTTACCGTAATTAAATCTAATAATTGTTTACGTTCTTCTATCTTTCCAACATAATGTATCCCGGTTTCATGTTCTAGACCTTTTTCGTCAAATACATGACAACATCCCCCTGCAATATGATGTTGTTCTAAAACTAGAACCTTTTTACCGACTTTAGATAAATATGCTGCACAACTTAATCCACCGATTCCACTACCAATTACAATAACATCAATATTTTTGGGAATTTTAGAAATATTATATCTATCTTTAGTAGAATCAACACGTTTATAATTAAAAGTATCTATGGGATCATATTGTTTCTTAAATTGTTTTGGTTTAGAAGTATATAGCATATATTTTTGATAAAATATATGACAACCTCTACAAATAATAAAAAATTTAAGAATAGTTAATAAAAGTGTTAGTATCATTTGTATAATTCTATTACTTTAATCTTTAAATATCTATGTATCAAAATAATTTACTTTTTTGGCGCTAGGAACGAGTTCCATCAACTTACTCTCAATTATATTAAATAATGGTTCATTCAGTGATTTCATTAATCCAGTAATGTTATGATAAAAATAGTCTGAATTAATAAATGGACAACCATACGTTTTTTTAAAATCATCACAACTTCTAATAATATATGTATAACTTATTTTTCTATTAGGGTTATTAACAGGGAACCCTTGTACAGCGAAACAAACATTCCATTCTCCATTCAGTTCTTTACAATAAGTGCTTTGTTCATATATTTTAATATTTAATTCAGGTAATTCGGATTTCAACTTTTCAACAAGACTACGCATTTCTTGTTGTGAATAATCTCGTTGGTCTAGTTCTAGATGTGGATAAACTGTGACGCTATGACTTCGTTTCCAGCTTGTAATTTTACCCATAATGAGTTGTGCTATATCAAACAAAGAAAATTCATAATCAATTTTATAAAATTGATACATTATATTTTTTATATATCATAGAAACAATGACTATCATTACTACATTACCCATTGAACTTTGGAATATTATATTTACTTTTAGTAATTATGAAAATGTTATGAATTTATTGTATATAATGATAGTTAATAAGGTATTTGAACCTGTAGAACTAAAAGAATTAAAATTAAAATATATTTATGATTATATTATCTCTTCATCGCAAATTAATAAGATAATTTATTCTATTTACAATAATTTAGATAGTATAAATACTAAACAAAAATATATAAATTACTATAGTAAATTGTTTCATTCATTATTAGATATAAATAGATTAACAATAAATGTAAAAGAAAGTTTCATTCTTAGAAAATATTTAGCAAATAAAATAGAAAATTCAAAAGTAAAACAAAAATATAACAATTTAACTAAAAAAATTATTACAATATCTTATAAACATGATCAACAAACTAATATAACTAATATATTAAAATATATAAACTAACTTAAATGATATAATATTTGATTTAATAAACGATTAATAGTAGGTAAATTACCATTTTTTTTTCTAAATGATTCAACTAATTTTTTAAATTTCATAGGATTTTCTAAATATAAATCTACTATTTCATTATTCATATAACTTTTTTTAGAAACATTTGAAGAATGATGTAATTGAACTGCTGCTTTTTTAATTGCTATATTAATATTTTGTTTTGCTATTTTATTTGTATTAGGTAATTCAAGATTTAATAATTCTTTTAAAAGAATATAATTGGCATTCCAAGTTCTAAACATTTTAACACTTAAATTTTTATGATATTTTTTAAGGTAATCATTAATATGTTTCTCAGTTATTCTATATTTATCATTATTTTTATCTATATAAGTAAATACATATTCATCATTATTATTATTACATAATAGTTTGAGAAGACTACATATATTTGTATTATTTACTTTATTTTTATTTAGAACTCCTTTTTTACCAATAAATTCTATTGAAATATTATTTTTATTAAATTTAAAATGGGTATTATTTAGAGTCGTAACACCATATGAATTGTATAATTGTTTATATTTTTCACAACCAACTCTGAAATTACAATAATCTATAAGATACAATACTAAACTTATTATATTATCTTTATTATTTAAAAGACGTGTATTATTATAACATTTATTAAGATTTTTATTTATATCTCTTTTAATACGTTTAATTTTTTTACCAAATTGTATAAGATCTATAAATTTTATTTTTTTTTGTTGTTCTTCCCATTGAGGATGATATATATATTGTTTTCTTTTTTTTGTATCTGTGCCTATACATTGAACTTTACTATTAGAATTAGCTGCTATCTTAACTTGTTTATATCCTGGTGGAATTTTCAAAGAATGGATACGTTTTAATAAAGAATTATTATTTATTTTTTTTTTTGTTTTTCGGTGAACATAATAAAACGCACCATTATTACTATTTTTTCTAATAATATCCATTAAATTATTAATATATATTAAATTTTATATAACATTAATTTTAATTTCATTTGTGTGGCCATTCATTTTATTAATCATATAAGTATACCATTTTGGATATAATTCATTAAAATATTCAAATGATTTAGTAGTTTTATTAATTTCATAGTCATTATTTATCATATAATTAAATAACTTCATATCAAAATCAGACATTTTACAATTATGAATATCATTTTGAGAAATATTAGCATTTATAAAATTAGTTATATTTTCAACATTATTGGCTATTAACCATAATCTAAAGGGTGTTAGTATAGTATATATTATATCTTTTATAATATTAACAATTTTATATTGATAATCATACAAAAATAGTTTTTTATATTCGATACTATTAGAATTTTCAATAAATGTATCATCCAAATAAATATGTTTTGAAATTTTATTTATATAAAATTTAGGTTCACTACTTACTAATTTATTAGATTTAAATAATGTTATAAGTGATGCTAAGATACTAATAATCCATAATATAGACTTATTATTAAAGATTGTTATATATAATAAAATTTTTTCATTTAAAAGTGAAAGTATTATAAATATTATAAAGAATGAACTACATATAAATACTATTAATTTTGATATACTAATAACATAATCATTTTTAAATTGATTTATATAATTATTACTATCATTAATAATTTTAGATAGTCTATTATCAAAATCATGCTCTAGTTCATTATAATATCTATATTTCCATTGTGCTTTTTTTGTAAATATACGCGTTAAAATTAATGTTGGTTTATTGTAAAATTCTTCTCCATAGTTAAATATATTATAAAATAGAATAAATACTAATATGAAAGGCATAAAAATAAAGTTGATTATAGATATTATTCTAAGTCGTAAATATATATCTTTCTTTTTTTCTACAAGACTTATAGTTGAATTATCAAAAAATTTAATAAGTATACAATAATGTATATTCCATTCCATAAGATTTGTTATATGATATAGATTAATTACATTATTATCAAATAATGCATTAAAATAATTCTCATAAAATAATATAATACTATTAATTTTATATATATCTATATCTTCAGAATTGTATAATGATATTTTAGAAATTATAGTATTCCATGTTGTATAATCTAATTCATTATCTTTTATATTTAAATTTTTATTATAATATTCTTTTATTTTTTTATAATTATAAATTAATTCTATTAGATTTGCTATTTTTATAATAATAAATATTACAAAACTTACAAATAGACATATAAAAAATATGTTAAATTTGAATAGTGAATGTAAGTCTATAAAATTACTTAATTTATTATAATCTGATACCTTTAATAATTTTGTTATGTTTAAAGAATTGAATAAAAATAGTATTAAAATAAATAAAAATATACTTATTAAAATATTTATTATTTGTGATAGCAAAATATTATTTAATCCCTTATGTTTATAATAAAAGTAAAGTTGCTTAATAAATTTACGATTTTTATATAAATCATTATTATAAAAATCTTCACTATAAAACATCAAACTATTTGAAATTTTATTCCACATTGATTTATAGACATAAATATTCTTTAATATTATCTTTAATAATTATATATGAAATATTCTAATAATCCTCAAAGTTTTATAAATGGTTTTTTTTCATCTTCAAGAAATGTATTTTTAAATGTCTCAATTGCAATGGCTATATATGGATTTTCTTCATCGTTTAAATTGGGATTATCTATTGATATTATAAAAGACCTATCATTATTATTATTTATATTCTCATTTATGTTAGGTGTAAATAATATTCATATATTTTATAATTATATTAAATTATTAGAAAAAGAACAACAAAATGGTATTATTTTACCATCATATATAAATTTAAAATTATGGAAAAGATATGTATACATTAAAATATATTTTATGATATTATTATTAGTGCTTTTAATAGCATCTTTTAGAAGATTTTTAAACCGGCGGTTTTAAATTAAACACATCCAGGACAAAGTGATTTTACAGCATCTCTAGATAACCATGTATCACATTTTCCAGTTTCAACATTTGTATCAGTGTCACTTAGAACATTATTACTATTATTTATATTTAATAATTGTTTTAGATTTTCATCGCGAATATTTAGTTTAATATTAATTTTATCTGGATCATCTATTTCACTTGAGTATTTAACTG
>Ga0209634_1001732_pt1 | contig 15813 bp, 13 predicted proteins | sample LinPmetageLP40_FD_184043 | JGI IMG/M metagenome (GOLD analysis project Ga0209634, IMG submission 184043) | Marine viral communities from the Pacific Ocean - LP-40 (SPAdes) (version 2) | ecosystem: Environmental > Aquatic > Marine > Oceanic | place: Pacific Ocean | collected 2010-08-26
ATGTTTTAATTTCTAATCTTGTCTGAGCTGTATTAAATTCAAATAAGTAGTTTTTAAGGATTGCTTCAATACCATCTTGGATATAAATTACAACCTCTCTAACATTAATTGAGCTTAAAGCAGATTTCGGAACTTGCTGTGCAGTTTTATTTGCAAAGATAGTTGGTCCTGTTCCACTTTGGAATACAATTGGATTAATTCCAAATGGCTCTAAGAAGAAACGATCTTCTTGGTCAAGATTAAGTTCTAATCCTACAACTCCATTTCCACCTATTACTCCACGTCTTACACCTGCTACGATTGACCAAGGTAATGCGTTTTCATATTTAAGAATAAAGTTATTAGATACATTTGCAGCAGGAGGAACACTTATGTTCTTTCCTAAATCTCTAACAGTTAAGAATGGATAATAATATCCACCGAATGAACCACCACTTGTTGCAGCAGGTAACGAGAATCTAACTGTTGGATTCAATGCAAGGTTTCCACCTTCAGAAATAAACTTGGAAGATAGTCCCCCAGTTGCATCCGAAAAGCTTGGATTAGTATTTTTCTTAAAGTCTTTAGCCGATGGAGCATTAACAATTGCAAATGCATTTTTTCTACTCATACATAGATTTGTATAAATAGCTTTACAGTTTGCTTCTATTCCATTTCCATAAGTATCCACTACATAACGGAAATTAATTGTTTCTCTATCAGTTAGAGCTTTAAATAAATTAGTTCCACCTAATATTGGACTTAAACATTTATTCTGTCTAGAATTTGTTCCATCAGGTACATGTTTAGTTGCATCTAATGCAAATCCAGGTAATTCAAATACATTAAGGTAATCTACCCAAGAATCAATTGGATAATAAACTTCTACAGTTTTTTGTCCTCCAGCACCACCTTGAGTGGTTATGCTTATTTCAGATTGGCATGTTACTTTAATAGCAGTTGTTCCAGCAGGTATGATTGCATATTCTGATGGAGTTAGTCCGCCTTCTACAATATTCATTCTTGTTAATCGAGAATGTGGTATTGCAGCAGAACCTTCAAAATGTACTAAATAATTTCCTACAACTATATCAGCAGCTTCTGGTGAAGTTGTTGCTATAAGAATTTCATTTGGCTTTAATGTTGGTTCATTTATTGAATCTCCTATAATATCTACAGTAAGATTAAGAGCGCCTTTTAGAGTTTGTACGCCAAATACATTTAATCCAAATAAAACAGGATTTAATGCAGTACTTGTTGATTTTTCAAATTGACCTGTTGTTGAATCTAAATCAAAATCAGCTTGTAATGTTAAATTAGCAAATGAATCTTCTTGATAAGGAGTTACTGAAACTGCTGGTAAATAATAATCAGGATCAGAAATTGCTTTCTTGGTTGCAGCAGTAGTGCCACCAACGCCATCAATAATAAATCCGTAATCTACAGCATTCATTGCTAAGAAAGATGTAGTTGTTGCTAATGTATCTTTAAACACTGCTTCATCTCCATCAGTTAAAGTACCGTTAGCAAATTGAGCTTGTAGTGTTGATCCATAAGAACCAATAATTCCAGCAGCTCCACCGCTTACGTTAGTATTTCTTACAAATCCAAAGTCAGCTTCATTAATATAAGTATATGTTTGACCTGCACCTACTGGGAAATCCGCTAATGCAGTTGAACCTGCACCTGATAATAATATAGTTACAGTATTACCTACAGTTTGTACAGATATTACTGGTACCCATTCAGTAGTTGTAGTATCATATATAAATGATCCTACTAAAGATGCAGTATTTGCTCTCATTCCACTAAATGCATTCCATATTGCATCTTTAGGTGTACTAGCATCTACTATTTGTAATTGAATATCAGTTCCACCTGTTGGAACCGAAGAAGTAATTATACTAGTTACAGCTTCTACTGTTGTAGCTTGTTTTTGTGTTCTTGCATAAGATAAGTCAGAAACAATTGATCCACTGTATGATAAGAAGTTAACATCATCTTGGATTGAAGTAGCTTGAGTATATTCAATATTATGTCCTATCATATCAATTCCTCCAGGTACACCATCTATTAAAATATCCCCACTAAATAAATCTTCATTTACAGTAACAAATAATCCAGTACTTGCAGTATCAGCGTTAACAACTTTTTCAACGAAAAGGTTATTACCTAATAAATCTACAAAATCAGGAAGTAAACATGCAGTATAAGTTGCTTGTAGTGTTACCTCAGTTTCATTAAAGAATTCTTGTAATAAAGTATCTGTAGAATCAGTTGCAAATTTCTTTCTTAATAATCCTTGTGTTGGATCAAAGTATTTTTGAAATGTTGGATCTGCATTAAATCTTGAATAAGGAGTAGTTGTATTAAAGTCTCCACCAAAATTACCTGCTATTACAAATATATCTACAAAGAAGTCAGATATTAAACTATCTTTATCTAAGAAACCTGGTACATTTGCAGCACCATACCATTCTTCAACAGTTACTTGATAAGGTAATACATTATTTGCAGCAGATTTTTTAGCTATTACTGATATAGGATTTTGTCCTAAATTAACAACATCTAATAAATCATTAACCTTTGTAGCCCCTAATGTAGTAGTATTAGCACCAACATTGGTTAAAAAGTCGTCAGTTGATGGAAAAAAGAATTTATCTCTGTTATAAAATTTTGCATATTCGTAATCAGCTCCGATGTTTGCTTGTGCTTCTGGTGTTGCTGATGTAGCAAACCTAACTGCATTAACTTTATCATCAGCATCTAAGCTAAGTAAATTAAGAGCAAGAATAGGTCCTCTTTCAAGAGCTGATAAACAGCTTCTATGGAAAAAAGAATCTTTTCTTTCTAAATTTCTATCTATATCACCGTATACTTGCTTAAAGAAGCTTGTATCGGGAACAAAGACGGGTGTATTGAATGGGCCTGTCTTAGAAAAACCGACTACCAATCGAGTTTGATTTGCAGGGATACTAACAACTTGACTTTTATCAAATTCAAACCTATATGTTCCTGCAGCCTTAAGAGAAGCTATTTTTGGATCTAGTGCCATCTTATAATATATTTTTTTTGTTTATTTGTTTTTTTATATATCTACCAAGTAACTACTTTTTATACTAAGTCATAGATATCAAAATTTAGATTCCCACCCTTTGAATCTTTTTCTAAAATTTCATCTATCTTATTTTGAATAGAAGGATCTATCTCATCATATATCTCTTCAACAAAATCAGAAAAATCTAAAGTAGTAAAGAACTCAGAACTATTTATACAAGTCATAATTAAATCATCGTTACCTAATTGCCCTGCATACGATCCATTTGGAAGTTTACCAAAAGTGGATGATTCTTTTACAGTATCTTTATCATATATACTAATTTTATTCTGAGAAATATATTTTTTAAAATTTTGACAAAAGATAGGTTTATTATCTTTCTTTACTTTAAGACCAAATTGTTTTGTCTTGGCATCAACTCTATGTTTAAATTTAACAACACTTTCTTCATCAAATTCATTTCTTTGTGGAAACACAGTTTCCATTCTTTTTATTAATTCCCCACCGAACATATTCCATTCTATAATTAATTTTACATTTTCTGAATGAAATAAATCAAACGCTAAAATATACAGTGTTTTTGCAAACTCCTCAATAGTATGAGAATTACTTCGGAACCTTCCGATCTGTTTAATACCAAAAAAGTCAACAAAACTACCAGGTGTGGTTACTGACTTCCAATCTTTTTCGTCTAGCATAGCTAACTGAAAAATATTAATAACAGAATAATCTCCACCAGTTCCTTCAGCAATATCTACAGAGAATACCCAATAATTATAATCTTCTTCTATTTCATCTAAATTAAAATTAGGTTGCCATAATAAACCAGAATAATCAATTTCGGCATCATCAAATTCAGGTATTTCTTTATGTTTAAATTCTATTTGGCCTTGTGTTAATTTTTTTAAACTAGCTGCACTTAATAATAATGAAGAACTTGCTATAAATTGATTTCCATACTGTCTGTTAAATGCCTCATCACTTCCTAGGTTAGCAACTTCTTGTTGCATCCATGCATCATCTCTTCCTGGTACATCCCACCAATCAACTCGGAACGGTACATATTCACTTAATCCTTTATCAGCTGCTGTATAGATGTCATAGAACTTATTAAAACCATTAGGTGTACTAGTTATTATTACTTTTGAATTACTAGATGCAGATACCGTTGGATAAACATTTTCATAAAAGGTATTTACAAAGTTTGCAGGTATATGCGCAAACTCATCCATAAATAACAAGTGAATAGTAAAACCAATTGCCGCTTTCTTAGTTGTTGTCTGACCTATGATTCTACAACCATTATCAAACTTGGAATTAAATACATCCCATTTAAGAGTACCGGGCTTGATAAAGAACGGTAAGTGTTCTAATATAGTTTTACCTTTATCAATAATTTCCCTTGTTGTAGCACCTTTATTTGAAAGTATTAGCGAATTTTTATCAAAATTAAATACAGAATACCATGCAATAAAAATAGATGAACATATTGTTTTACCAACTTGCCTACTTGCCAAACAAATATTAAATCGTTCTGCTTGGAATTGCCTTAGCATATCTTCTTGGTAAGGTCTTAAATTAATTGTCTGTAAACCTTCATCAGTCATTACAGTACAATAAGTATTTGCAAAGTATACAATATCTTTTGCACACTTTTTAATTTCTCTTATTTCTTCATCAGAATAATTGAATACAATATTACCCTTTCTCAAGTTAGGATTACCTTCATAGAATGGAGTAGACTTTGGTTTATAACCTTCATCAATCGCCAACATTAACTGTTCTACTTTATGACTAGTCCATGCAAAAGACTCAGCACCTTTCGATACTTTAAATTCAAATCCTGCTGATTCTGCTTGTGGTTTAGCCATTATTATCTAGTACGGCAATTATTTGATTAATGTGTAATACTTCAAATTCAACTCCATCTAAAGTTACCACTGTACCTTTGCCCATATTTTTTAATATAACATCACCAGCGATTAAATCTTTATTATCACCTGCATTAATAACCTTTGCTTTACGATTATGCTTTTCTACAGGTATTATAATACCTGATGCTGTTTTTGTTTCTTCTTGTTCAATTTCTTGAATTAACAAGTAATTATTCTTCATCTTCATTTCCATCGACGTCTTGTATATCTTCTTCTTTAATTGTGTCTTGTAAAGCTCTCATTAAATCCTTTGTCCCTCGAGATTTAATACCACTTTGTTTATTGGATGTTGAACTTTCAGTATTATGATAAACATCTACATCACGAGATATCTTTTTAGCATTTTCTTCGATTGCTACCATATACATTGTTTGGCTCTTAATAATATCTAAAAGAGTTCTTTGTAAATCACTAAGTACTTCAAACATTCTCGGTGATACATCACCTTCATGTATTGTCTCCATTAATAAGGTAATTGCAGTTTCACTATTTTGCATTTGTCTTATTAGCATAGATAGAGCAGATTCATCTAATTGAGCCTTAGCCCTAATGTATTCATGTTCTGCAATTATTTCTTCACTTAAATAAAAAGTTAATAAACTATTCATTACAGATTCTGCTTTATTCTTAGCTCTTGCTAATGCAGCAGTTTGCCCACTTTCTATTTTCACTGGCTGTAGTTCTTCAGTGTTTGTGTTTAATCCTTCTACTTCATCAGGAAGATCATTTAACAATTCACCTAGACTATCACGAAATTTTCCTTTCGATGATTCTTTCATTATACCTTAAATTTATAATATATATTCCAAGTTATCTTGGGTTAGTAACTGTTGGTAGCATTAATTCTGGAGAAGCATTATCTAATAATAAAGCTAAATGAGAATCTTTTACTACATATTGACATAATATTAATTCTTGTAACTCTTCCTCTATTGGTTGGCTCCAAATTCTTATATTAGTTAAATCGCTTTGGCAACCTAATAACTTCCAAGCATAATCATTAGGAATAGTTAGCGGTGAAACTGTTTGAGAATTTATATAAATATTTTTTAGAGATGCTGTTCTATCAGGATTTATGGCTCCAGCTAATTCTGGGGTATTATATAAAAATAAAGATAATTGCCTAGCTACTTGATTTAAATTAATAACGGCTGCATACCATTCTCCTTTTAAGAAACTAACAGATGATTTAGATAAATCATATTTATAATAAACATCATTAAGTTTAATTATAAACCAATTTGTAGTATATGTAAATTGAACAAATGATGTAACGGGTGTTCTTCTTTCATAATCATCATATTGAATAAATGTATTACTTACTTCTTTATTAAGTTTTGCAGTATTAGTTATTGTACTATCAATATATGGAATATCTAAAGTTATTGTTTTGGTTGCTTGGTCTACTGATTTTACTAATTGGATTCCATTGTATGAAGTTGTTCCTTTAATAATAATCCAATCACCGGTTGTTATAACATCAGCGCCTAAAGGTAATCCTGGTGTAGTTATCATAGGATTGCCTGCATTATTACTTATTTGAGTTATTAAAACATTTTTACCTATAGGTTTTTTATACTTTGGTCTGAACCAAAAAGTAAATGCTCTATCATCAGTATCAGACCACCCAGACTTATATCTATATTTTACTCCTATTGATTTATCTGCTAATGTTCCTAATGCATAATGATATTTAGAAATGATTGTCCATTGATTATAAACATTCTCTTCTGTAATAGTCATCTTTTTATTTAAAGATCTTCTCACATAATCATTTGCTTGGCTACCTATAGTATTATACTCATCAGGTTTTCTAACATCTTTAAATTCATTTTCTCTTTCAACTCTAAACTTTTCTTCTACATTTGAAACTAATGCTTCAGTTGAGGCTTCAGCCGCATCTCCTAATACAGTATCTTCAAAACCAACATTTGTTCTTTGTTGATAAGTAACAAGACTTACTCTCCAATAAGATCCAGTATACATAAAATCATCAGCCTCTGCGATTGCATCAACCTCATACATTCTATTCATAAATTGTTTAAAATATAAATAGTCTCTCATTTGAGGTTTAGAACCAATACCAAAGACAGCTTCAAATGCAGATTTTACAATATGAATTTCAAATTGAACTGGAAAATCCATCATTAATGGATTAAAGTTTATATCTCTAGTAGGTAATTCATTATCAGGAACCATGATTTTAATTTCACCTTCCTTTATAACATCAAATAATGAATATTCTTTTAAAATAACATCTCTACTTCTTTGATCTGCTTTTGTCTTATAATAATCTACACAAAATCCGAATAAGTTACTAGCCATTGCAGATAATTGAGTATACATTTGCCCAGCCCTAGATATATCATAAGGATTCCACGTATCTCCACAACAATCAAATGCTAAATTTAATGCACCACTACAACCATCAACACCGCCACAATCAATTTGAGGTATTTTGCATATTACCCCACCATCAGTTACAATCTCTAAAGCAATAGAATTAAATGTTAAAGTGCAATCACCTACTTGTGTATATCTATATTGAATCCAAAATTTATTAGCAGGATTTAAAACAAGTGCCTGTAAATTAGCATCAGTAAGCTGAACCCAATCAGAATATGTAACACCGTCAATACCCCACCTAAAATCCTTATTATAATAACAAGAGGTAGATTCTCCTGTAATAGAATCAGTAAATCCTGTAACTTCTACTACATTTTCATAAGGTGTTTTAAGACTAACTAATAACTGATCGCCATTAGCATCTGTACTTGATCCAGTTACTGCCATTTTATGAATTTATTTGTTGATCTTTTCCAGTATCTTTTTTCTTTCCAAAAATTTTATCAGCTGAAGCAAGTCCTAAACCACCAATACATATTGCTGCTACCGCATTAACGATAGTAGGTTCTACTGGTTGAGTAGTATAAAGATTAATAAAGAGTGCTGCACATAAAGATAATCCAGCAGTAATACCAATAAATCTTTTTGATGAAGGAGTGCCTTTTTCATCTCGTAAAAGGCCGCTTATCCAATTAATGATCTTTTTCATATACAAACATAATTTTGTTTATATATTCATGTTCTAATACGGTGTATAGTCAGTCTTAACTAAAAGTATTGGATCATCTTCTTCTATCTTTGGATCAACTGAAGTTATAATATCAAAGGCATCTAAAACTTGAGCTTCATCCATTTCTGAAAGTATATCAAATAATATAGTAGCCTTAATATAAAAATATGAAACTCTTTCTAGATATTTGTTCTTCATAATACCTACATCCATAAATCTTTTATTAAATGTATCTAATTGTTCCCTATTTAAAATTTGTGTAAGATCAAAAGTTCCTTCTATAATGTTAAAATGAAAACTTACAATTTCTCGACCACCATCAACTTTTATTAAACGTGAAAATACCTTTTCATCTGACATTTTAAATGTTATCATAGAAAGATTAGGTAATCTATTAATAATAGATTGTAAAAAGAAAATAGAATTAGGTTTAAAATTAGGATTAGGTAACATATCCTGATCTAAAGTTTTCTTTAATTCTGCTCTTAAGAATGTAGATTTCTGTATAGCATTTTGAAATCCTTCTAAAGAAACAATAAATTCATTCTTTTTATTAGATTTATTTCTGCATTCCTTTTTTACTTTAGATATGATTAAATTATCAATATAATCATTCTTATATAAAGTAAATGCTATATGAGTTGGAATTTCTAATTCAAATTTGTTATCAATTAACATCATTGCTCATCTGTTTTTCTAATACATTTATTGCATTTTTAAGTTCAGATGGCATGTGCTTCATTGCTTCTTTAAAATCACGTTCACCTATTTCATTAATCTTTAGATACATTTCTAAAGCGGCAGGGTTAGGATCCCATTTTTTTATTTTCTTAGAGGCTTTGGTTTTAGTATAAATAAAACCAGGTACTCTATTAAATTTTGATGCAACCATTCTCCATGCTTCCGCTTGTCCTACTGGATCAATCTTCAGTGCATTAAACATATTTGCTTGTATAGGGAATTTAATACTCATAAATCTATTTGTCATAAATGAATTCTTAGATTTATCATATCCTTTTAATTTATTCCATTGCTGATCTCGACCAAACAAGACCTTTATGTAATCAAATAATTTCATTACCTTTTATTATTTATATGACTTGTGAATAGGTTTGTTTTCTGTTATTAGAAAATTTTACCTTTAGTTTTTTTATTTGTTATAAATGACATATCATCTGAATCATCAGCATCGCCTCTAAAGAAGCTAGCTTTAAATGCAGAGTTATCATCGCCGTCATGTTTAGTTCCTTCTACAATTTTTTTCATTGTAGAAACATTAGGTAATGCTAATTCATTTATATTTATTTGAGATTCTACTAACTTAAACATATCATCTAAAATACCTTCTGGGATAGTATGAGAACTCAATACCATTAAATTAACATTAGATTTTAAATTAGATATAATTTGCTCTCTACTCATATGTTTAGCTTTCATATGTCTAATAAGTATATTAGCTAAATCAGTAATATAACCATCTTCATAAAGATACATATGAGATAATGATCCATGTTTTTCTTTAAATTCTGAAATAATAGCTGTTGCTTTAGCTTCACTAATACCGTACCTTCTAGGTTTGCCACCTTTAGGCGATGATATATGCCAATATGCTGGTGGTACATTATCACCAGAGTCTCCTGTTAGAACCTTACGAAAGCGGAAATCCTCAGGGTCTACTTCTATAACTGAAACTTTCTTTTTAGAAATAATAGATGAAAGTAGTTTTTTAGATTGAGATTCTGGTGATGATGATGTTTTGAGTACATCAAATAAATCTGTTGAGGTTTCTTTTTCTTCAGTTGTTAACCATTCAGAGAAACCTTGGTATGTATATAATTTTTTGTGAGCTGGTGAAAATAATATTGTATGAGTATTATTATTTTGGCTCTTATTTACTAATTGAACCAAATCCTTGTCCCCAGTAAACATAATAACAGATTTGTCATTAGCTAATGATTCAGTATTCCAAGCATACATTAAATCATCACCTTCTGCACCATTTACTTTGGAATAGATAACTCCTTGTTTAATAAGTAATTGGGTAAATTCTTCTGTAACCTTTGAAAAGTTTGCCCAGTTAATAGAAGTATCTTGTTTACGATTACCTTTGTATTCTGCATCTGGATAAAAATCCTTTCTCCATGATCTTGAATCAATAGTCCATACAACTTTGTCAATAAGGCCTTCGAATAATCTAATCTGATATGCAAAATCTGTTGCAAGCTTTCTCATAAAGACTGTTGCATCTTCATCAGTACCGAGCATTTCTGATTTTTTTGATTTTCTAGGTAAAACGTATAGTGTTCTAAAAAGAAAATAATTGCCATCTATTACGAATGTATGTCTTCCTGTTTTTCTCATATTATTGTATTTAATATAATTATAACAAATTTTAGTTAATACTGAAAGTAGAATTTAATATAATTTCCTCGCATTCTTCTTTTGGTAATTTTGATTGTCTTAAATCATAATATCTTTTAACTGCTGCTCCTAATTCCATATAATTAGGAAATTTCTTAATTAGTTTTTTTAGAAATGGTGCTCTCATACGCCGTTTAATATTGATTGCAGTTCATAAATACAAGCAAGCATTGATACTGCAGGATCGATTACTTGTTGTCTTTGTGATTGATATTTTGCTACTGTAATAATAACTTGTGGAATAAATTGAATATATGATTCTCTTTCTTGTTGAATAAATTCAATAAATTCAGCTCCTAATGAAGAAAGAACATCATCAGATCTATTTGCATAGTTTGATAACATATATTGATAGTTTTTTACTGGATCTTCACCGTCTATAACTAAATCATAAATATCTCTATATACAGAACTAAATTGTTTTATATCTTCAACTGTTATTTTATCCTTTCCTTGGGATTGAAAACCTTGTAATTGATTTAACATATTTCTTAAATCTGGAAATTTTCTTTTAACTAATTCTACAGCTGCATGTTTATCAATATCAATCCCTTCATCTTTACAGATTTTTAAAATCCTCATAATGTAATGTTTCATTATTTCGGTTTCTTCATCTTTAGAAAAATCAAAATCAATCATTTCAAATCTTGATTGAATTGGATCTGGTACTTTATTAATATAATTACATGTTGCTACAAATCTAGCATTTACAGCAAATTGATCCATTGTGGCTCTTAATGCTTTAAAAAATTGATCCGATACACCATCAATCTCATCTAATATAATTACTTTCATTTTTCCTGGCTCATCCATTATCGAACGGTTAGCACAGAAATCTGTTATTCTATTTCTTACAATATCAACTGAGGTATCAGTAGAAGCATTAATATATAGATAAGGGTGTTTAAAATGTTTAACTAATACCTTTGCAGCCGATGTTTTTCCAGTACCTGGACTACCATGTAATAGTAAATGCTGATAAACTCCTTTACTTAATTTTTCACCTACTCTTTTAGGTGTTATTAAATCTTCTAATACCTTTGGTCGATATTTTTCAGTAAGTAAAATGTTTTGTATGTTCCGCATGAATTTGTTTATTTTTATATGTAAAAAAATAAGATTGTTTACACAAAGAATAAATATTAAAATATAAGTATTATGCAAAGAAGACGTAATGTTAGAAAAATTATTCAGGAGCCGCATGCGGTTATACATAAAACTAATATACAGCGAAGAAATGAAAGTACTAATATTGTAAGAACTACCAATAATCAAGCAATTGCAATGAATATCTCTAAGGATGTGCAATTAAGAAATTCAGCAGAAGCCCCTCCTAGTACAGTTCGGTATTCTACAGTACCTAAATTATTTTCTGGAGAAACTATTTATATTATCGGTGGAGGGCCATCACTAAAGAATTTTGATTTTAGAACTTTAATAGGCAAAAAAACTATTGCAATTAATAAAGCAATAATTTACCATCCAACAGCCGATGTTCTTTATTGGACTGATGGTAGATTTTATACTTGGTTTAAAAATGAAGTAGATAGTTATAAAGGATTAAAGTTTGCACTTAAACCAGGTAGTCAGTATACAAAAGATATACAAGTTTTGAGAAAAGGCAAGCCTCATGGTTTAGAAGAGGATCCAGAGGTATTAGCCCATGGTTTTAATAGTGGACATGCTGCAATTAATTTAGCATATCATTTAGGTGCAGCAAGAATTATTTTATTAGGATTTGATATGATTAATGATGGGACACAAACTCATTTTCATGATGGCTATCCTACAAGATCTGCAGGTAATAAGATATACCAAGATAAATTTTTACCAGGATTTAAACAACTTAATTCAGAAATAAAAAATAAAGGAATAGAAATATTAAATGCTTCTCCTCATAGTAAATTAAATGTATTTACTAAAATTACATTAGAACAGGCGTTAAGCTTTAGATGATCGCTTGGCATAAGTCATAAACTCTCTTTGTTCTTTTTTCAGGAGGTGTTTACAGTGTTTAGTAAATCTAATAGATGTATCTATAATTCTACCATCTACACTTCTGTTCCGTGAGTTATGGGCTTTAGAACATTTTCTACAAACAAAATTCTCTACCTTTTTAGAATCCATTCTAGATTTAATAGGAACTTTACATATTCCACAATTCCATGCAATAAGATCTGCTGACTTTTCTAATTCTTTAAGAGTAGTAAAGGTTTCTCTAAAAGGATTCCATATAGCTTTATTAACATTCTTTTCATGGCCATTCATATCCTCTACTTTAAATATAACTTCAAAGGCTTGAGTATCAGAATCCAACCATTTCATATAACGGTTATTTAAAAGCAATTTTTGCTTTAAAGGCGGCAGGTTTTCTAGAAGAATACCATACCGCCTTTTATACCATCCAAAGTTTATTTTACGAACTTTATACATAGAGTTTTAATTTAACAGTTGCAACATGTACAATCACATGATGCTCCACAGTTACATTCTTTACAATCGCAATTCATATTAATAATTATTTTTACAGTTTTGATCTTAATCTTGCAAATTTTTCAGATACAGATTCTGCTACATATTCAAAAGATTCTGGTACTTTAGCTGAAAGCTTCTTTTTAGCATCAGCTTCCTTTTTCTTAAGTTCAGCAATATCTTCTTTACTATCTTCTAACTTTTTCATTATTGCCTGAACCTGTTCATCAGATACTCTACCTAATTTTTGATCTCTTTTAGCCTGATCTAAATCTTTCATTGATTTAGTCATTGAGGCTCTTTCATCTTCTATAGATTTATTATAAGCTTTAATGTCAGCTTCTATTTTTGCACTACCATCATCTTTAGTATTATCATCTTTAGTATTATCATCTTCAGCAGCAGGTTCTCCAGTTGCTTTAGTTAGTTTTTCTTTAGCATCAGCAAGATCCTTTTTTGCTTCTGCCTGGCCTTCACCTTCAAGATCCGCTATTTTAACATTAATTTCTGCTTTCTTAACATTTATACCAGCTCTCTTTGCTGGATCTTTTTCATCAGCAAGTGAATCAATAAGAGGTTCTCTCTGCTTTCTTAATGCGGATATTTGTTCTTTTGCTTTATCGCCTCCATCAGTATCCTTATCACTAGTTTCAGATTCATAATCTTTTAATGCTCTTTGTGCATCTGTTGCTTTTTTAGTTAAAGCTTTTTGTTTAACTTTTAATCTTTTTGCTTCTTCACCATCAGCAGCCTTTAATACTATTTTGTTGGCAGCAAGATTAGATTTTGTTTTAGCTAATTTAGCAACCTTCTTTAATCCATCAGTTGTAGCTAAATCATCCATTCTCTGTGAAATATTAGATGATGTATCTTTTAACGCTGTATTCTTAGCTTTATTTGCTTGTGTTAATACTTCCTTTTGTTTAGCGCTTAGTTCACCACTTGCCTTTTCTTTTCTCTTAGCGTAATCAACATCATTTAAAGCCTGTGCTACTTTAGCCTTTTGAAATTTCTTAGCGTTGTTTTTAATCTTCTTCCATTTAATTGGATTCTTAACAGCATCTATTAGAGCCTCGTTAACAAACTCAGTATATGTTTTTAATTTTGCCATGATCTATTTTTGTTTTTAATTGTTTTATATATTTAAGCTGTAAGAACAAAAAAGCCACTCCGAAGAGTGGCTTTCTATATAAAGTATTATATTATTGTTACTTATTAGATAAGTGAACAACCAGTGAACGTAAAGTTCATTGTGTAATACATTAATTCAGGATTGAATCCAGCGTCTACTAAAGCGAATCTAGATTTAACCGCGATCTTAGGAGCCATAGTTCCTTCTGCGATTGTTTCTACTGATTCAGCCATTAAGTAAGGCATAAATACTAGTCCAGGAGAATTACCATCACCTTTACGTCCTATAGCAATTGTATAGTCGTTAAAAGCTCTGTTAGGATCTACATAGATTGTTACCCCAGCAATTGCACCGATTGGATATAAAGATCCACCAGCTTGGTTAACTGTATTAGATAACGGATATGCAATAAATCCAGCTACAGATTGAAGAGCAGTTGCCATTTCTCCACCTGTTACTGCAAACGTTGCAGGTCCTCTTCTTCCTCTAGTAGCAATTAAGTTACTTGCAGCAAGAATTTTAGTATAAACTCTACGTTGTAGTGTTCCTTGAGTATTTCCACCACCTAGTACGTTAGTCTGTACTGGGAATGGAGCTACAGTATTAACAATAGCGTTAGCAGTATTGTTAGGTCCTAAAGGAATTGCAGCACCAGCTACAGCTCCAGCAGCGTTAAACTGTTCTGATAAACTAGTACCATTTACAGCTTGCACGTTAGCAGCGTTAGTTACACCATTTCTAAAGATTCTGTCTAAGATGTATTTGTTGATAGATTGAGTTAACTCATTTACCAATACAGCTTCAACTTGAGCAACAGCGTCAATTCCGAATTGCTTCAGATCTTGAACTTGTTCTCTAGTTACAGCAGCAGCAACTTGGAAAGTTTCAGCAGCTATAGACTTGTTGAATAAACTTAGTCCCATAACATTATCAACAGTTGATTCACCTACACCTCTTTGGTAAGGATCTACACCGTTAATATTCTGGTTAGCAAATGCAGGCGATCCTGTAGCAGGGTCGTTTGCAGGTTGGAAAGCATTACCTGAGAAACCAGTAATATGGTCTTCTAAAGCTTTTACTAATCCTAATCCAGATACAGCAGCGATTGTTCCAACTTGTAACATTGCTGCATTACCTAATACTACAGATGATCCAGCTCTTACAGCAGGAGCAGCAGCTCTTACAGCACCATATAAAGCTCCACCACCTACGATAGAATTGTATATAGTTGAACTAGCAGTTTCAGCACCTTGTGCATAAGTAAATCCACCGTTATATGATGGGAAACCTACTAATGTTGATCCTCCAGCTGCAGGGTTAGTAATAATTGCAGAATTATTAGCTCTTACTCTGAATATTGGAAAACCATCTATTCTTGAGTTACCTACAAAAGTTAATTCGTAGTTAGCAGCTTTTAAATCAGCAGCAATTGGAGAAGTTGCAGCAGTTGATGAATTAGCTCCATCAGCATATACTACATCATTTACAACAAACGTAGTAGCAGCACCACCATTTGCTACAAGATAAGTAGCAACGTTGAATTTGATTAGTAATGGAGAAGCAGTTGTATCTAAAGCGCCGTTTAATGGAGCTCCTGATCCTCTACCTCCACCATATACAAAGTCTAGGTAAGTTAAAACTCCCATTGGGCCTTGCATTGGTACTACAGGTACTAAGTCTAAACCTACAGTCTGAGCAGCTACTTGCATTGCAAGTGGTAGCAAAGAAAAAGGTCTGTCAC
>Ga0209634_1001733_pt1 | contig 15808 bp, 10 predicted proteins | sample LinPmetageLP40_FD_184043 | JGI IMG/M metagenome (GOLD analysis project Ga0209634, IMG submission 184043) | Marine viral communities from the Pacific Ocean - LP-40 (SPAdes) (version 2) | ecosystem: Environmental > Aquatic > Marine > Oceanic | place: Pacific Ocean | collected 2010-08-26
GTTAATCTTACCGGAGATTTAGTTTTTAATCTTACAGGAGATTTAGTTTTTAATCTTACCGGAGATTTAGTTGTTAATCTTACCGGAGATTTAGTTGTTAATCTTACAGGAGATTTAGTTTTTAATCTTACCGGAGATTTAGTTTTTAATGATAAAGCTGGCGGTTTAGTATTTATATTTACATTTATTCTATTTTGATTTGACTTTGTAGGTAACGTCGGTTCTATTAATTTTTTATTAGTTTCTTTTACTATTACTTTTTGTACTTTTTGTACTTTTTGTACTTTTTGTTTTTTTGGTATTTTAGAAATGTCTTTCATATTTTCTTGTAATAAATCAATACCTAAAAATTTAAAAATAGGTGGAAGAATATTACATAAAGTAGGATCAGTGAATAATTTATAACCTACGTAAATTGGAGCAAATAGGAGAGCAAAAATTATTTCGTAATTAATATTTTCGTTACATACACTTGATAAATATATAGCAAATAATCCAAATAAAAATCCAATAAATCTGTATAAACTTCTTATAAAATTAAAAGGTTTATCATAATCTTTTTTATAATTATAAATTGTACCAATTGGTGTAAAAGTAATTAAAATACTTTTTATTATATTTATTATTTTTGATATAGTATTAAATATTGACATTAAATTAAATTAGATTTTTAAAATTTAAATATATAAAAATTGATTTTATATATTTAAAATAAAACAAAGTATTAAATTAATGCTACCCCCAGAAATAGAAGAAGGAAATAAAGAATATAAAAGATTTTTTAAAGATATAAAAAAAGATAGATTTATAGAATTAGCAACTCAGATGAATTGGAGATTAAATGAAGGTAATGGTTGTGCTTATTATTATATTGGAGTTAATGATGATGGTTCTATTTATAAGAAATTATCTTCAAAACAAATAAAATATTCTATGAATACATTAAAAAAATTAGCTAATAATAATAAAGCAACTATAACTAAAACAGAAAAAAATACAATTACAGATAATATTTGGTTTAAAGTTCAAATTAAAAGAATAAACAAAGTTATTGATTATAAAGAATATCGAATATTATTATTAGGTGATACGAATACTGGTAAAAGTACATTTTTAGCTAATTTAATTAAAAATAAATTAGATGTCAATGGAAATGCTAAAAATTTTACAATAAATCATAAACACGAATTAGTATCAGGAGATACATCATCAATAAATTATTATTCATTAATTGATAAAAATAATAATTATTTATTTTTTGATACTCCTGGAAACTCAAAATATATTAAAACATTATTAAAAATAGTTCAGAGTATAAATTTTAATTTAGTATTATATTTTCCTCATTTAAATGATAATATTACTTGGGATTATGAAGATTTATTTTTAACATATTTTTATAAATTTAATATTCATATTTCAATAGTAAATTTAAAAGCAGATAATAATAATTATCCAAATGTAAATATGAATGAAGTGATAAAAAAAGAATTATTTGTGAATAATATTTTAAATAAACTTGAAAATATTAAAATAATAAATAGTAACGTTTATTTTACTATTTTAAATACTTTTTATAGTTCTGAATTAGGGTTTTTATTATCAGGATATCTAAAATCAGGAACAATTATAGAAAATCAAACATTATTTTGGTATACTAATTATAAAATTAAAGTACAAATTATTTCAATTCATAATTCAGTTTCTAGTAAAGAGAGTGTTACAGGTCCATGTACTATTACATTACGTGTGAAAATTAAAAATCAAGAGGATGCTTTAAAAAACATTAAATATGGTTTTATTACTAATGTTAATAATTATTATAAAGACGAAAAGGTAAAAATTACCTGGGAAAAAGAATTAAATATAAATAAACATGAACATTTAATATGTAATTGTAATAATTTAAAAATTGTATTAAAATTACAAGATAATTATTATTATTCTGTAAATAATTTTACTTTTTGGAGTTTTTTAGAAAATCAAAGAATTATATGTAGTAATAAAAAAAATATTGGTATTATTAATTTAATTTAATTGTTTATTTTTAAAAATGGATAATTTGCTGGATCACCTACAAAATTTATACCAAAGTTAGGAGCAACTAACACAGGAGATGGGTCTCCATTAGTATTTGGTTGACCAACTAATATTGGAAAATTATGCGGAGTGTATGGAGACATTCTAATGTTTGCTCTTCTAGAACCATTTCTTACATAATTTTTAACCATAGCCGTTCTATATTTATTATATTGGTCAGACATAATTAACTGATTAATATTATGAGCTCTATTAATTTTAACGTATTGTTTTACTGCTTTATTAAAACCATCAGCATCAATAGTTGATACGATAGGATAATGAAAATTAAATAACATATATATATATTAATTTAGAAAATAATTATATATAAATTTAAAAAAATTGATATTAATATATAAGAATATATTAATATATTTAATTAAGAACTCCTATGGGAATTAAAAACTTGTTAAAATTTTTAAATAATTATGATAATATTATAACACCAATTAATAGTGATAATTTTCATTATGAAAAAATTGCTATTGATATTAGTATAATTTTATATCAAGTAATAATTGGTATTAGAAATACTGGTGCTGATTTAACAAATAAAGAAGGCGAGATTACATCACATATTTTAGGTTTATTTAATAGAACTATTTTATTGTTAAAGAAAAAAATTATACCTATTTATGTTTTTGATGGTCCCCCGCCTCCATTTAAAAACGACATTATTGCAGCTAGAAGAGAAATTAAACGACAGGCATATATTAAATTAGATACAGTAACAGATCCTCTTGAAAAAATTAAATATTTTAAAAAAACTGTTTCTATTTCAAAAAAACAAATTGATGAATGTAAACAATTATTAGATTTAATGGGTATTCCATATATTGAAGCACCAGCAGAAGCTGATTCACAGTGTGCGTACCTTGTTAAAAATGGTATTGCTAGTAGTGTTATAACAGAGGATATGGATATTTTAGCATTTGGTTCAGATAAAATTTATAGAAATTTTTCATCAAAAACAAAAGAAACAATTGAAGTAAAATTATCTACTATATTAAAAACTATAGATTTAACATATGAACAATTTATTGAATTTTGTATTTTATTAGGTTGTGATTATTGTGATAGAATTAAAGATATTACACCAAATGACCTATATCAATTTTATTATAAATATAAAAACATACCAGATACAATAAAAGCTATAAAAAAAAATAATATAAATGTTCCAAATATAGATAATTATAATCAGTATATTGAATATTTTAAAAATCCTCCATATAAAGAATGTGAAGAAATAAATTTATCTAAACCTAATGTTAAATTATTAATTAACATTTTAGTTAATAAATATGGACTAATTAAAAATAAACTTTCATCCAAGCTATTATATTTAGAAAGTAATTATAAAAATTATTTAATTGATAATAATGATATGCATAAAAATTGATTTTATTTATTTAAAAAATATAAATTATTGATTGTAATGTCTACACAATGTTTATTTGGTACCAGTATTATATTTTTAACTATGCTATTTACAATATTAATTGTTTATATTATACAATTTTCTATTTTTAATTTATATGAATTAAAAGATTGTAATTTATCAGCTATATATTATCCAAATTATTCTACAAATGAATTAATTAATAAAACAAATAACCATACTATTAATAATACTAGAGAATATGGATATATTAAATGTGGAAATAAAAAATATCAAACATGTATTTCATTATATGGATATTTAAATAATATTTATAATAATAATAGTAATACATTTATTTTGAATAATTTATCAGATTATCCTTCATATCAAACTGATAAATATTGTACTTTTAGAGAATCTGATTGTGTAGAATATTTTTCGACTAATGATTTAAATCAAACAATACAAAGAGCGAATGAATACAAAAAATATTTTTCTAATAAAACATTAGATTGTTGGACAGATAAAGATAATAAAGATTTATATTTACATAATGATGAATATGTAAATATAATTGTTTTTCCGATATTAGGTTCACTAATAGGTGTAATTCTAATAATAATAAGTTCTTGTTATATATATTATAGAAAGAATGAATATACTTTATTTAATAATTAAATGTAAATTTTATTTAACTGTGCGGACGGTTTTTCTAAATCAGTATATGTTAAAATGGAAAAGTCTTCTGAAATATGATTAATTATATCTAATTTATTACATCTCTTAAAAAAATATCCAAATGGTGGTAATTGTTGTTTAATTGTCATTTCTAAATTCCTACGATCTTGTGTTTCTGTAAAACCTTGTTTTTTATAAGATGGAACTGCTGAGTCTACAGCACCTTCAATATTTATATCTACTTTTTGATAACCTAAATGATATAAATAAGATACAAATAAACATAAAACCATATTTCCCCCTCTTTGAGGCAAAACACCTCCGTGAAATTGGGTTATATTTATATAAATATTATTTCCAACTTCATTAATTTCACCCTTTATATGCCCTAATTTTTTTGTTTCACCCTTTATAATGCCTACTGGATAAATCTCAAAGTTGTGGTCATGTTCATACATAATCATGGTATTTTTTTTAATTTGGATAAATAATCTTGACCATACTATATCCTCTATTTGTTCTCCTGATTGTCTTTTTGTTAATGCTTCCAGAGTGTAATCTACTTTGTAACCTAAAACTAGATAAGCTATTTTTTCATGATAGTTAATAAATTCAGTTTCATTAAATACTTTAATCTCGTGTGCTTTTGACGATTTAAGTTGTTTTTTAACGTAATCCAATGAAACTATATCTTTAAAAGCTTGATAAAATTGTTTGTAAGTAATATCAGTTTTTAGATTAACTGGAGTATCAATTGATTTACCAGTAGTAACTGGTGTTGGTACCGCGACTTCTGGTTCTGGTTCACCTATCGAACTGCCTAATGATGATTCTCTTGATATAGGGGTAGCAACCAAAACGGCAGGTATTAGATCGTCTGTAGAACCTTCTTCTTGAATAGGTCCTATCACAGAAGAAAAAACTAAAATATCAATATCTTTTCCATTTATACTTATTTTTCCTCTATATTGTTTTTTAGGTAGGGATGTTAAAATTTTTATTTTTGTATTAGGTTGTATTTCATAAGGACTAGTACAATCTGGGGTAATACAAGCTAGATGTGGGGTAAGAAAGATACCATGATATATCTCTAAACCCTTTACAAAATCTTTATTTATGGGTTTATATTTATCCCCTATTATTTGTAATACGTTATTTGGTATAAACCATAATTTTTTTGTTCTTTCTACACGATATAAACCAACGGTACCTTGATCTCCATAATCTTTTTCATCTATTTTTTCAAATTTATCAGAAACTAAAAGAGTATCTTCATCTTGAACAACGAATTCAAACCCAGAACCCCATAAAGTTAATTCAGGTTTTTCATTAGTAGTAAGACTAAAAAAAACATTACCACCAATTTGTTGTTTTAATTCAGTATATTTTTTTTTATACTTTATATATTTTTGTTTATAAAGTAAATCCATATATATATATATATATATATATATAGATAATTATTTTAATTTTTACAAATTAATTTTATAAAATCTTCTTTGATATTCTAATGGTAATACTTTTCGAAAATCTTCTAAATATTTATTAATATCTATTTTTCTTTCTAAAAATATTAAATGACATTTATTAACAAAAACAGACGTCGTACAATCTATAATTTTTTCTTTTTCCAGAGATGAATAAATATCACTCAAAGGAAAAAAGTATTCTTTATTATTTTTTATAAAATTAGCAATTTTTTGTATATCTTCACGTGGTAAAATTTGATTTACAAACTGTAGTTGATTAATAATATCTTTATTTAAATCTATCGGTGAAATAAATATAATTTGTTCTAATTGTGTCATAAATTCATTATCACTATATTTATCTTTTTTAACAAGTTTTAGTATTTCAGTATCATAATTATTTATTATATCAACTAATAAAGGTGATTTACCATAAGAATATAACCATAATTTATTAATAATATGATTAAAGTAATAATTTAAAACCCAATTTAATCCGTGTAAGTAATTATTTACAACATTTTTTATAATATTATCTTTATTTTCAAAATGAATTTTATAATAATTAACAAGTTCATTTTTATTAGGTAAATTATCATTAAAATATTTTGAATAAAACTTATCTTTTGGATTTAAAATATCAAAATATTCATCAAGTTTATAATTAATCTTATAGTTTAGAGCATCTTTATGGTGTAATTTATCTAATTTCATAGAATGATATTTATCATTTGAATCGTAATTATGTTTTTGTAATGGTCTGTGATTTTGAAATAAAGATACTTTTATTGGTAATTCAAAAGTAAAAAACATCATAAATATAAAGTCATTGAATAAATTTTCTTTAGTATCTATAAGATAATATAATTCCATATTTTTTTTAAATAATAACTCTCTATCTTTTACTAATTTATTATTTAAAATAAAAAAGTACAAATCTTTATGTTTTATAAATTTTATAATATTTAAATAATTATTGTTAAATATTTCTTTCATTTTTGATAAAATATTTAAATGTGAATAAATAAATTTTCTTTTCGCAAAATTTTCTAATATTTTATTATCTATTTTTTGTTCTTTATTGTTAATAAATATTTTAAATTGAGATATATTATAACATTTAGTTATATTATTTGGATTAATAGAAGCACATTCATTTGTTTCTTTTTTATTTAAATAAATAAATTTCCATAAATATTCTGAAAACATATCTCTAAATTTATACATTTCTGTGCTAAATATTTCTTTTTCTATTCGATAAAAATTAGAATATAAATTTTCATTCGCATTCCTTTTTAAAAATAATAATTCTTGTTTTTCTAATAATTTTAAAAAATTTAAAAAAGGTACTGTTCTTAATGAATATATATTATTAATTTTTTCGAGTAAATATCCATAGTTAATATTATTAACAATATAATAATCCATTAAAATAAAAATATCACTACTAACAGTTAAAGGTTCTAATTTTGGTAAGAAATCATCGCCAAAAATAGTTAATAAAAAAACAATATCATTAATAATATTTCTTTTTTCAAAGGTAAAATATTTAACTTTACTTTTAATATGTTCAAGTAAAATATTGCTAAAATTATTAACATCTAATATATTATATAATTTTCCATTAAAATCACCATCTAATTTTGATTTTTGTTGGTCATATCGTAATAAAGTTAATTTATGATCTAACATCATTAATAATATTATCATATCAGAATCTGGAGAATAAACAATAATATTATCTGTGTAATTAATATTATTTTGCTTAATATAATTTATTATTTTCATTTCCCCTTCACCAGGTTCGGTTGTATCAGAAACAATAAAATTATCTAAATTTGGACAAATTTTTTTAAGTTGTAAAGATAATTCCACTGATTTTAATGTATCTTGTAATTTTTTCATAAAATTTGTACCTGGACTTATATTTGTATTTGACCATTTAAAAGGTTCTTGGAATTTACGTGTTAAATAACTTTGTAAATGTCCCATATATCTTCTTCCTTTAGATTCTTTAATTTTAGCAATAGTTGGAACACCGTCAATTGCTAATAAAATTATTTTTAAATTTTCTTTTATAGTGTTTTCTTTAATTAAATCAATTAAATAATTTTTAATATTTGTTAACATATTATTTTCAAAAGTATTAATTGTATCAAACTCATAAGGAGATTTTATTTTTTTTTTAATACTATTATTTATAGTAGAAATCATATGTCCTGAAATTATATGAACTATACTATTAAAATCGATAAGTAAATATTTTCCATCTATTTTTTGATATGGATAGGTAGTGTTCTTTATTATATCAAAATCTTTTTTTACACTAGAAAAAAATCTTTCTACTCCCATTATATATAGAATGAAAATAATATTCATTTGTATTTTACTATTATTTTTTATGTATTACTATAAAAAAACATATTTAGATACATTTAATAATTTAAATATTACATTCGGATATAATGATAATCCAATAGAATATATTGAACCTAAAATCTATAAAAATTTTATAACTATTGATGATTGTAATTATATTATGAATAGAGCGCGAAAATATTTAGTTTTATCAAATATAATGGGTCTAAAAGGTAAAAAATTAGATGATAAAAGATTAAAAGAATTAAAAAAAATAAGAAATAGTGAACAAATGTGGTTACAAAAAACAGATACAGTTTATCAAAAAATGATAGAAAAAGTAGAAAAAATTGTAAATAAAGATAGATCTCATTTTGAAAGTTTACAAGTTGTACGATATAAACCAGGGGGGTTTTATAATGAACATCATGATGCTTGTTGTCATGATAATGATGTATGTAAAAATGATATAAAAGAATTAGGTCGAAGATTATATACTTTTTTAATATGTTTAGATAATACTTTTTCTGGAGGAGCAACACGATTTCCAAATTTGGATAAATCATTTAAATTAAATAGAGGTGACGCTTTATTTTTTCATACACATGATATTAATCTTCATAAATGTCATAAAAATGCTTTACACGCTGGATTACCAATTAAAGATGGTGTTAAATGGATTTGTAATATTTGGGTAAGAGATAAACCAAATTATTTATAAAGAAATTTAGAAATAATATTTAAAGTATAAAAATATATACTAAGTAATTATGAATCCCGAATTAGAATCATTGGTTAAATTTATGAATAAAAAACGAAAAAGAGAAGAAGAAGAAATAGATCCTAATAATATAATTAAAGAATTAAGATATATATCATTAGAAGGTTTACAAGAAATTATTAAAGAATATAAATTATCTGGTAGAAAATTAACATCTTTATTAGGAATTTTAGAAGATACATTTAATAGTTGTAAAGACACATTAATAAATTCTCCACAAGATAATGAAAAAGAATTTAATTTATTACTTATAACCTATTCAACAGTAATAATAGAAATAATTCAAGATTTAAAAATAGAAATATACTCAGATGGCAATAATTTTGATATTAAAAAATACTTTGAAAAAAATAAAAATGAAAATTATATTGAACCTAGTAAAAGACTAAAATTACAACCACTTGATATTGATATTAAAGATGCTTCTCTTTTTAAGAATGAGAATGAGTATGAGAATGAGAATGAGAATGAGTATCAATCTGATAGTGAAAATGAGTCAACAAATGATGAGTATGTAGATGATGAGTATGATGATGATGACGATAATGATGATGATGATGATGATAATAATGATGATGATGATTATAAATACGAACAAACAATGTATAAAAAAACAAGTAAAGAAAAATCATTAAATAAACTTTTTATGAATGAATTTAATAAATCCTCAGTACATAAAAATTCAAAAGATGATATTATGAATTATTTTTGTAATTTAGATAATACAATAAAAAATAGTTTAGTTGAAGAATTACAAAGTATTAATAATTGTACTGAAATAAATAAACCAAGTTTATTTAAAATTCTTAATTTACCATTTTCAGTTGAAAAGAAAAAAGAATTATTATCTACATTAAGTAGTTTAAATAATGGCCTTGGTGAAAACTTTAAATTAAGAAATTGGTTAGATAATATTTTAAAAATTCCATTTGGTATTTACACTGGAATTAATTTAAATTCTGTTAAAAAAACTAAAATTAAAAAATTTATGAAATCACTTAAAACGGATATGGATAATGCTGTATGGGGTCATGATAACGCAAAACAACAAATTTTACAAATTATTGGACAGAAGATAAGAAATCCAGAATCAAAAGGTTCTATTTTAGGTATTTGGGGTCCACCTGGTAATGGAAAAACAACTCTAATTAAAGAAGGTATAGCAAAAGCTATGAGAAAACCATTTGTTTTTATATCATTAGGTGGTGCAACAGATGCTTCTTTTCTAGAAGGACATTCATTTACTTATGAGGGTTCAATATATGGTAGAATTGCTCGAGGTATAATAGAATCTAAATGTATGGACCCAATTATTTATTTTGATGAATTAGATAAAGTTAGCAATACGTATAAAGGCGAAGAAATTATTAATTTATTGGTACATTTAATTGATCCAGTACAAAATTCTAAATTTAGAGATAAATATTTTCACGATTTAGATATCGATTTATCAAAAGTTACATTTATATTTTCATTTAATGATCCAAGTAAAGTAAATTATATTTTAATGGATAGAATAACTAATGTTGAAACTAAAAATATTACAGTAGCACAAAAAATTTATATTGCTAATAATTATTTACTTCCAAATATTTTAACTGATATAGGATTAAAAACAACTGATATTGAAATAGACCAAGAGTTAATTCTAAATATTATTAATAATTTTACTAATGAAGGTGGTGTACGCAAATTAAAAAAAATATTATATGAAATTTGTAGAGAATTAAATGTATGTAATTTAGTTAACAATAAAATTAGTAACAAAAGTATTAAATTTCCATATATATTAAAGAAAGATACACTAGATAAAATTTTAAATAATCATTATAAATATTCTCATGATAATATACATAATACTAGTTCTATTGGTATTGTTAATGGTCTATGGGCTAATTCATTAGGGCAAGGTGGTATTTTACCAATAGAAACATTATTAATTCCAACAAAAGGTTTTATGGAAATTAAAGCAACTGGATCTTTAGAAAAAGTTATTAAAGAAAGTATTGATGTTGCTTTATCTGTTGCTTGGAATAAATTAGAAGATAATGTTAAAAATATTTGGATTGAAAAATGGAAACAAAATCCTGAATGTTTTCATATCCACTGCCCCGAAGGAGCTGTTTCAAAAGATGGACCTTCAGCAGGAACAGCTATAACTTTAGTATTATATTCTAGACTAGTTAATAAAGAAATAAATAATAAAATAGCTATGACCGGGGAAATTAACTTGAGAGGAGAAGTAACAAAAATTGGAGGTTTAGAAGAAAAATTAACAGGTGCCAAAAGAGCGGGTGTAGAAATAGTATTAATACCACATGATAATTTAGAAGATTTAGATAAAATTAAAAAAAGAAATATTAATTTATTTAATAATAATTTTAAAATAATACCTATAAAAACTTTCAATGATGTTTTAAAATTAGCATTAATTAATTAATCATTAATTTAGAAAAATCTAATAATATATATATTATGAATAAAAGTTTAGAAAAAAATAATTGTAATATTCCATTAAGCACAGTAGCAGAAATTTCTGATATAACTAAAAAAGTTATTAAAAAAATTGGATGTACAATTCCTTCAAATGTTAATATTGATAATTTAGTATATGATGAATTAATAAGCACAGGCGAAAAAACATTAAAAACATTAAAACAACTAACTAAATATAATACAGAATTACGTGATAAAAATTTATTAACTACAGATAATAATAATCAAACTGATAATAATCAAACTGAGAATAATCAAACTGATAATAATCAAACTGATAATAATGAAGATCATAATGATAATAATGATTTTTACTTTCCTGCTGTTAGTCCAATTAAATCACCTACAGATTTAAGTGCTAGTCTATTTGATATGTTTAATAATACAAAAGAAGAGTTTAATCAAAATTCAAATAAAAAGGTTATTATAATATTATCTTGTGTATTAGTATTATTATTATTATTAAATTAAAATAAAAAATTGAATTAATATTTATAATTTATATAAAATAAATTATAATGGAAATTGAAGATATTAATATGAAACCAAATAACCAAAGAAAAGTGTCAAATCTTATTATTAAACATAAGACTTCAGATGAAGAAAATTTAAAAATACAATCTTTTATTAAAGATTGTATTAATATAATTAATATTACTTTTAATATTACAAAAAATGATTATAATAAAATTATAAAAACATTATCTAAAAAACATAAAATAAAACCATCTATTGTGTCTATGAATTATTATTATAGAAAAATGGTGTCTGAAAAAGAAATTAAAATTAATATAATATTTGAAAATTTTAATAAAGGAAAACAATGTAGAACAAATAGTGGAATTACACAAATTACTGTTTTAACTTCACCTACTCCTAATGATAAAGATTTTAGTTGTGAACACGATTGTTATTATTGTCCAAAACAACCAGGCTATCCACGGTCTTATATTGGAAAAACTTATAAAGGAGACCCAAAAAATAAAATATTTTTAAATGATGATGAACCAAATGACGGTGAACCAGCAGTTCTACGAGGAGAAGAAAATAATTGGATTGCTGTAAACCAAATGTGGGATAGAATGTCTGTTCTTCTTCTTTGTGGTATTAATGTAGATAAACTAGAAGTTAGTATTTTAGGAGGAACTTGGGGAAGTTATCCAGAAAATTATCGAGATGTTTTCATAAGAGATATTTATTATGCAGCTAATACATTTTATATTGATAGTGATAAAAGAAGAAGCGTTCTCACTCTAGAAGAAGAGATTAAAATTAATGAAACTGCTTTGGTTCGTATTATTGGACTCACGTTAGAAACTAGACCTGATCATGTAACTAAAAAAGAAATACTTTTACTTCGAAAATATAACTGTACGCGAGTTCAAATAGGAGTTCAACATACAGATAAAAAAATTCTTAGTAAAATAAATAGAGGCTGTTATGTTGAAGATACTAAACGTGCTATTTTTAATTTACTTAATGTAGGATTAAAAGTTGATGTTCACCTAATGTTTGATCTTCCATACGCTACACCTAATGATGACATAAAGATGATTAAAACAATGTTAAATGATACAGAACTTTATTTTGATCAAGCAAAATTATATCCATTTGTAAGTCTTGAATGGACAAAGACAAAAGAATGGGAAGATAAAGGATTAAATCTTCATTATTCACAAGAAGAACTAAACGAAGTTATAATTAAAACAAAGTCAATCATGGATCCAGATAGAAGACTAGTTCGAATTATTAGAGATTTTCCATCGACAAGAGTAATGGATGGTAATAAAAAACCAAATCTGAGACAAGATATTCATAAAATGATGGCTGAAAGAGGTCTAAAATGTCATTGTATAAGATGTAGAGAAGTTAAAAATAAACCAGAAGCAATAGCACTAATTAAAAAAGCACAAATGTTTGTAAGAGAACGCGTAGCATCAAATGGAAAAGAATATTTTATTAGTTTTGAGTGTCCTGATCCAAAAGATCCATCATTTATGTATATTTATGGGTTTTGTAGATTAAGGTTAACAAAAGAAATGGGTTATATTAAAGATATAAAACCACAAATTCATCGAGATAAGACTATAAAGGAAGATAATGTTGAGAAACATATCAATCTCTTTCCAGAATTAAATGGAGTTGCTATAATACGTGAACTTCATGTATATGGTAATATGAATGCTGTTAAAACTAATATAAATAATACTTCACAGCATATGGGATTTGGAAAAAAAATGATTTATAAAGCTGAAGAAATTGCTAGAAATAATGGTTATAATAAAATTGCTGTTATTTCTGGTGTAGGTGTAAGAAAATATTATGAAGAAAAACTAGGTTATAAACTTGGTTCATATGATTATATGTACAAAGTTATAAATAATAATTATACTCTTGTGTATATATTTAGTAGTTTAATATTTTATATAGTGTACTTATTGATTAGAATTTAAACAAACGGATCAAATTGAATATTTACATATTTTGGATCCATATTTTGTTCCACATTATTATTGCTTTTAAAATTAAAATCAAAAAATTTTTCGTTTGAATTTAATAAATGACATACTAATTTATAAATTAATATACTTATTATTACTAATAATATTATTCCAATTATTTTTTTTACTGTTGGATCTAAACCTACACAATTTATATTATAATTTTTACATAACCATTCTTTTAACTCTGGGGACAACTCATGAGGTTTCATATTTTTAACGTGATTTAATAATACTTTCATAGGTTCAACATTATTATTAAATGTTTCATATTCAGATGATATAAAACTTTCTGAAGATTTTATATACATAATTAAATCTGGATTTATATCAATAGCATCTTTATAATTTTGTAATTGAGAATCTAATAAAGTAGAAGGTAAAGTTAATATATCATTACTTATAACTTCATTTATTTGAATATCTTTGTTTTGAATTTTTAGTAATACATCTACTAATTTATCTGTATCTGTGAGTGGTTCTTTACTTCTACCATCTGAAATGTCTAATAATATTTCTTGAGATAAAGTATTACCACTATTTTCGCTTAATTGTTTTTTAAATTCTTGAATAGATTTAGATACTTCTATACTTTCTAATTTTTTTTTTTCTATTAATTCTTTGGCATTTTCTGTTTCTTCTAAAATTGTTTCTATCTTATCTTCAGCAACGGCTATACTTTTTTTAATTGACTCAATGTATGCTGCTTCTGCTTTTTCTGCTTCTAATTTTGCTGTGTCCATATTATCAGGACAAGTATCACCTGCTTCTGTTGGAAGTTTTGTAGTCCCATCAGGACAATACTGACAGGCAGGGTTGGTTTCTTCTCCACAACCCGCTTGCCAATCAGGACAAGTATCACCTGCTTCTGTTGGAAGTTTTGTAGTCCCATCAGGACAATACTGACAGTCAGGGTTGGTTCCTACTCCACAATCCGCTTGCCAATCAGCTGTAAATTTTTCATAATAAGTAACTATATTTTTTTTATCATTTTCTGCTTGTTTAAACGTATTCCAATTTTTTTTATATAACTCTTTAATATTAGTTATATCAATAAAACTACTATTTACCAAAGATGTAGTTTTATTTACTATATCAATAATTGTCTTTCCTTTTTTAAGAATATTTATAATTTTATTTTGATTAAGATTAAGTGTCTTTTTTGTATCATTAATAGTTTTTTCAATAGCCTTAACGGTCGTTTTATCTTTAGTTTTTTTTAATAAATAATTATGTTTTTTTAACATATCTAAAATAGAATTATTTTTTTGTATAAAATTTTTTATTTCTTTATCAATAGATTTAATATTATTTTTTTCTAAATTAATTTTATTAATATTTTGATCATACAATTGTTTAATTGCTAAATACTTGTTTTTTGTTTCTAAAAATTGTTTTTTACTATTATTATAAATATCAGTAAAATGTTCAATTTGTTTTTTTAAAGTTTTAATAGTATTTTCAGTAGAGTTACTAGAGTTAGTAAAAAATTCAGCAGCAGGACCACTATAAGCATCAGCATATGAATCAACCTCAGCATCAGGACCACTATCAGCATCAGCATCAGGACCACTATCAACCTCAGCATATGAATCAATAGTCACTATTTTGTCAATTTGTTCTTTATATTCGGTTTTCATGGTTTGTATTGCAGTATTATTAATTTGTATAGCCGCATCTAATTTTTCTTTTTCTAGTGCTAATGCTTCTGCTTCCTTAAACGCGGGAGCCAGTTCGTTTAATGTATCATTTGTCGCCCGTAGAATGGTTGTATTATCAATTTGTGGTTGTGCTTCGCTTTCAATTTTACTAATCTCAGCTTGTATTTCCTTTATTTCTTGTTCGTGTGCTAAAATTGTTGCTTTTCCCTTCTCCGCAATAGCACCGGTTTTAATGAGTTTTTCCATGTTTTCATCCAATTGTTTTTGTATTGTTTCCGAGGTAATATCTTCCTCAAAATGTTCAATATGAGAGTTAACATTAGATTTAAAATAAGGGTTAGTTTCATTATTAAAAAAATTTTTTGGAGAAACGGTAGGTTGTTTTGATTTATTGTGAG
>Ga0209634_1001736_pt1 | contig 15790 bp, 8 predicted proteins | sample LinPmetageLP40_FD_184043 | JGI IMG/M metagenome (GOLD analysis project Ga0209634, IMG submission 184043) | Marine viral communities from the Pacific Ocean - LP-40 (SPAdes) (version 2) | ecosystem: Environmental > Aquatic > Marine > Oceanic | place: Pacific Ocean | collected 2010-08-26
AGCTAGTGTAGAGAATGTACTATCTTCTAGTTTAACAGGAAACATAGGATTCCCAGACCATATTAAGCGTATACTTGATATGTATAAATTATATAGTTAATGGCTATAAAAGCAATTGTAGACGAATATAAAGACTTAATGAAGAAAAGAATGTCACAGATAAAAAAAGTGTCAGGTCTTGGAGACAAAGTAGTTTTAGATTTAGTAATGGGGGGTGAATCCTATGTAAAGGCTATAAAATTAGGAGCTGAGCCCATTATATTAGCAAATAATATGCCTAAGCAAGCTAACGGAAGTAAATATTGGAGATTAGCTGTTGCAGATGCTATACAACAAATTGAAACAAGTAATAAATGTCACTATGTTTTAAATAGTTGGAATAATAATATTACTTCTAGAGGTATATACTTAGTTAAAGATAAAAGAAGAAAGAATTCAATTGTAGTTAGGTTTTTAAAGGACGACACTAATATAAAAGTAAATGATAATACAGTTCAAAAATTAGCCGCAGAATTCAGAAATATAGTATATAATAAATGGATAGATATAATAAACGCTAATATAAATGATTTATTTACAGGTCTAACTCTAGGACCTAACCAGCAGATGAGCTATAAAGGTGGTAGCAAAAAAATCTCTACTCAAATGGGACAAAATACTAATATTAGTCACCAAGCAGGAACTACAGTGGCTCAGTTGGCTATACAAGAGTTAAGAAAAAGTACTCCTGCTGTTATTCCAACACTACATGTAGAAATTTTAAAAGTTTTTGACTTTGCAGAACAAAATATGCAAATCTCTTGGGGAAGATCTAGTAAAAAGAATAAGATAGGAAGTTATACTTTTGATACTAAAGTTAATACAAAATTAGAGTATAATGAAAAAGGTAGTAAACAATTAGCAGATAGTAAAGGTATGTTACAAGAATTTGAAAGAGCTACTGCAGAATATATAAAAACAGAGATAACAAGACCAGGCTCCCCTCTTTTCGGACTTACACAAAAAGCTAGTAAGTCCATAAAACAACAAATAGCAGAAGATGTTATAAATGATATAGTTATACCCCTTACAAAAGGCGGAAAACCAGATAGAAGATTTAGTATAGTAAAAAAGATGACTGCTAAGAAATTTAAAGCAGAGACAAGAGCACCTAGAGTTGTAAAACAAGCTAAGGGTATTGGGAATCTTTCTCAGACAGCTACTTTATCTTTATCTGGAAAAACAGTTAGAGGTAGACCTGAAAAAAGTAAAAGAACTAATCAAGATAATTTAGTAAGCCTAAGAGCTTTAATAAATAAAAGATTAGGAGCCGAAGTTAGAAGAAACATGGGAAGACCTGCACTAGAGAATAGAACAGGAGATTTTTCCAATAGCGTAGAGTTAATGGACTTACGCGAAACGAAAGGAGGAATAAGCGGAGCTTATACCTATACTTTAACAGGCGGTGGTAGAAGTAAAAACAGACAAGGTGTATACCAAACTTTTGAAAATGGTGGGAGATGGCCTGAAGGGTACAACCCAAAACCTCTTATATCAAAAAGTATAAGAAACCTTGCACTACAGTACACGGAGCAGAAATTTACAAGTCTTAGGAGGACATAATGGCATCAACATATAGAACAGCAAGAAAGAAAATTGTAGATGCAATTGTAAATAAAATAAATTTAATTGATGGTAACTTTCCATACAATTCAAATATATTTAAAAATGCTCACTCAGGAATGGTATTTTTAGATGAAATTCAAGAGTTTCCAAAAGTCTGCGTAGTAGCAGGAGACGAAACTAGAGAGTACCAACCAAATGAATTCAAATGGAGATTTTTGAGTTTAGACATAAGAGTTTATGTTGAAGACCAAGACGAACCACAAGAAGTCTTAGCTGTTTTAATGGAAGACATTGAAAGAGTTATCGACAACAACGACGTTTTGATTTACGATGATACCGTAAGTCCAAACTTAACAACGACTTCCTTAACTTTGCAGTCAATGTCAACAGATGAAGGAGTATTATCTCCTCTCGGAATTGGCGAATTGACTTTAGAGTGTAGGTATTAAAAGAAATTACACAGCGGATAAACGTCTTGCTAAGTACTTTCAAAGTAAAATAATAGGAGAAAGCAAATGGCTTTAAATCTATCGAGAAATACCAAAGTATTCGTCAGCTCAGTAAATGGAGTTGGTGCTACTGGTGGAGTGAAAACTGCACACGTAACTACTGCGGGAACAGGATATGCTGTAGGCGATATCGTAACACTAGGAACAACTAGTGGTAGCGGTACTGGCTTTAAGTGCATAGTTCTTAGTATTACAGGTGGCAGTTCAACTGGACCGGTTGCTACTATTGGTATCCCTAATAACTTTAGGGGAGCAGCGTTCGTCGTAGACGAAACTGCAACAGAAACTGCTGTAGAAAACTACGCAGGAACAAATAACTCTGGAGCCTCAGGCTTGGTAGTAACTGTCGATACAATCGCAGGTACAACTACAGCTGATGGAGCTAGACCAGGAACTGGAAAGTTCAAAGGAAATGAAGTAGACGCAAATACTTTTAGAATTGGTGTATTAGATGGATACAGCTTCTCACAGGGAAGTGATTCAACTGATGTAACCATATCAGAAGCAGGTGCTGCACCAAACAGGGGTTCAAAAAGATTTAATGACTCTTTACCACCTGCAGAATGGTCATTTGGCACATATGTCAGACCGTTTAAGCATGGTGCAAATAGTTTCAGAGCAGAAGGAACATTTGATTGCTGTGAGAATATACTATGGGCTGCATTAGCAGGAACTGGATTACCAAATGCATCAGATACTTCAGGTGCTGCTGTAGAAGTAACCACTTCATTATCCCTATGTAAGTTTGACCAATCAGACGTTCATGAACTAATGAAATTAAACTTGTATTTCGCATTAGAAAATACAACATATAGGTTAAATCAAGCACAGATTAACCAAGCAGAAGTTGATTTTTCAATTGATGGTATAGCACAGATCACATGGTCTGGTAATGCTACTACTATTGACCAAGTCTCAGAAGCTATAGAAGATCCTTCTAAACATATTATTCAAGGAACTTCAGAAGCAACACCAACTAGTTCTAGTCTAGATACTAATACGGAAACGTATAACTATGTAGATACAACTGGACCAAGTGATGCAGATTACTTAAGAAATAAACTTTCAAGTTTATATCTTGATGCTGATGCACAAGGTGGAGGCTCGTCTTCAAATGGTTTAGATAACAGAGAGTATGATATTAATATTACTGGCGGTTCTCTAACTATTGCAAATAACGTTACATATGTAACACCAGAAACTATTGGTGTTGTAGATAAACCTATTGGTTCATTTACAGGTGCTAGGGTAATTAGTGGTTCTTTAACCATGTACCTTGATACTAAAGCTAATGGTTCAAACCAGCTTTTAACTGACTTGTCAAACGCTACTGACCTCGTGACCAACTTATTTGATTTAAGATTGTACATGGGTGTATCAGGCGCTGTTGATACTGATGGAGAAGGTATGGAGGCAAATGACTTTATAGCACCAGGTGTTGAATTCAATATGCCAAAAGCTCATTTAACTGTTCCAACAGTTGAAGTGGGTGACCTAATATCAGCTTCTGTAGAGTTTGCAGCTCACGGAACTGACCTTCTGACAGGCGACGAATTGTCAGTTAAATACTTAGGAGCAACATCTCATACACAAAGTGGCTATAAAGCTACTGGTGCACGAGCTCTTGACGCTTAAGTAACATGTCGTATAGTTTTCTCAAGGAGAGTAAGCTATTTATAGTTTACGGCGGTAACAAGTATAGAATCTATACTGATACCGCCTTAAGCTTTACCCAAACATTTGCGGAAGATTCGTATTCAGTAAAGACTTTGCACGATCAAACAAAAATGATAGAGGGAACAAATATAACAAAAGCCAATCCGGCTCAGTTTAGTTTTTCAACGCCTTTAACAGTAGAGAAAGATGAGTCTTTAGTTATGGACCTATTAAGTGATTTAGTTAGTACTAGTGTTGCAGAAATTGACACTCAACAACTAAAAGCATTTGATATATATGTTCAGACTGGAAGCAGTACTTTTAAAATAGATAGCTGCGTAGTTACATCAGGTAATTTTGCTTTTAACCCAAGAGCCCAATTCACAGTAGCTATAGAAGGACAAGGAACTAAATTAAGTAGAGCGGGTAACGAAAGTTATACTATACCTGGAAGCCTTCAATCTGAAAGCTCCACAAGAACTCCACTTCAAGTGTACCCTGAAGTATCCGTAGATAGTTTAAATATGAGTAATATTTTAACAGCTAGTATACAGATACAGAATGATATACAATGGAACCCCTTCGACACTTTACACGAAAGCTTAGCAGTTACTAATTCAAGTAATGCTATGTTTCCGAGTACATACACGGTAGAGAAAAGAACAGTCTCGGGAGCTATTCAACAATACCAAACAGATAATAATATAACACAATTTGATGATTTTAGTAGTAATAGTACTATAAGTATTACAGCAAAAACTATGCAAGGTACATCTTTCTGGAAGATAGAATTAAATCCAGCAATGTATACAGCAAGAATGGATGCAGGAGATGTCTACACACAGACTTATGATTTCCGTTCTACTAGTAATACTGCTATCGGCACTCAAATTACTCAATATTCATAGGAGAATATAAATGGAATTAAAAAACCTACTGGTCGACACTAAGACCACATGGGTAGAATTTCCTGGACTCGACAATTTTGAAGTCGAACTAGCAAACCTATCCCGAAAAGAATTAGTATCTTTAAGAAAAAGATGCACAAACAATAAATTTAATAGAAAAACAAGGGGCTTTGAAGAAACTTTAGATGAAGACAAGTTTGTAAAAGAGTTTTCTGAAGCAACAATAAAAGGATGGAAAGGATTAAAGTTAATATACCTAGAAGATTTACTTTTAGTAGATTTAACTAATAAAGACCCTCAAATGTTGATGGAATATACTCTTGAAAATGCTCAATTACTTGTAGAGAACTCAAGTGAATTTGACAACTGGCTCAATGAGGTAGTCTTTGATTTAGAAAACTTTCGTTCTAAAAAACAAGAAGAAAATACAGGAAAAACTGAAGTTATTCCTGGATAATAACGAAGCAGGAATGACTAAAGACCAATACTTACGTATGGTCGAACAAACTGGCGAGGAAATAGAGTGGGACAGATGCCCACCAGAACCAGAAGACTTTCCCTCCTTGGTAATTGATGCAATTAATATTCATCATAGCTTAGGGAATAGAATGTATCCAGAGATTGGATATATGGGTAAAGATTATACTAACTTACCTTTATTACAAAAATTATATAGTATAGAAGAACATCAAGAAGAATACTTATTTGAGTTACTATTATTTTTAGATAACCAAGCAATAGAGTCGTCTCAGAAAAAGTTAAAAGCTGAGTATGACAAGATGAAAAGAAAAACTTAATATGGCAGATAATAATAAAATTGTAGTTGAAATCACCACCAGTGATAAAGGCACAACTGTCGCTATAAAAAATAATGAAAAACTTAAAAAGAGTATTGATGATACAAATAAATCTACAAAAAATGCTAAAAAGACAGGAGATGGATATCATTCTCAACAAAAATCTTTATATCAAACTAACTTATCATCAGCAAAAGGATTCTCAAAACAAGCTCAATCAATAGGTACTGGCGGGTCTTCAGGACTCGTTGGAGCTTATGCTACATTAGCAGCTAACGTCTTTGCAGCAACAGCTGCTTTTAATGCACTTAGAGGTGCAGCCCAAGTACAAACTCTTATAGAAGGTTTTAACTTTTTAGGGAATGCTGCGGGTCAAAGTTCTATGCAAATTGCAGTAGGCTTAAAAGAAATAACTAATAATGCTATATCGTTAGAAGAGGCGTTAAGAGCTTCCTCTATAGCATTAACTTCAGGATTTAATACTGACCAAATATCAGGACTAGCAGAAGTTGCAAGAAATGCTTCTATTGCTCTCGGTAGAAATATGGGAGACTCTATTGATAGACTATTCCGTGGTGTTGCTAAACTGGAACCTGAAATTCTAGATGAATTAGGTATTATGGTAAGACTGGATACTGCAGTATCTAAATATGCATCAACTCTCCAAAAAAATGCAACAGAGTTAACTGACTTTGAAAGACGACAAGCTTTCCTAAATGAAACTCTTACACAGGGTGCATTAAAGTATGGAGATTTATCAGATTCAGTAGAACCTAACTCTTATGATAAACTATCAGGAGCACTTCAAGATTTAGCAAATAGTGGATTAGAGCTTATAAATAAATTTTTAAATCCTTTCATAGGAATGCTTGCTAGTAGTAGTGGAGCTTTGATGGGTGGTATAATACTTTTTGCTTCAACTATTTTAACTACTATGATTCCTGCTCTTGGACAAATGGCGGAAAAACAACTAGCTGTTGCAAATACAGCTAAGGCTATGGCCAAAGAACAGGCAAAAGCAGGTAAATTAGCAGCGAAAACAGCAACAACTGGATTAGTAAAAGACAGTAAAGCAAAAACAACAAAAGGTTCAGAATTTACAGCAGTAGCTTCTTTACAAAAAGCTCTTAAATCAAATACAGCAAGTACAAAAGATTTTGACAAAGCTACACAGCAGGTTCAAAATACTATGAAAAGAACTAAAGATATTGCTATGAAAAATGGCACTGCTAATTCAAAGGCACATATTAAAAGAATGGCAGAACTAAAAGCACTGAAAGGACAAATAGTTAGTGTTCAACAAGCAGAGCAGGGAAGATCAGGCAGCGCAGGAGCTTCTGCACTAGCTACAGGAGAATCAGCAGGACAAGAAGGTGTTTCTAATAGAATGACTAATATTCAAGGTGCTGGAGCTTTAGGTGGATTCAAAGAAGCTTCAAAAGGAGTAAAGGAATTTAGTAAAACTCAAAAAGATGCATATAAAACTTATACAAAAACTCTTGGCAAACCCGGAATATTCAAAAGATTTGGAATGTCATTGGCTAGAGGATTTGGCATAGGCTCAGTAGCGGTAAAACTTTTTGGAGCGGCTTTAATGAATGCAATTCCTATTATAGGTCAAATACTATTTTTTGGGGGATTACTTATAGGATTTTTAATGAAACTTAAAGGTGAAGCTTCCGATAGCTCAAAATCACTAGCAAACTTAAGTGATACAGTGTCAAGCTCTACAGAAAAACTAGACCAATTAGCAGAAACTAATAGAAAATTAGTAGAAACAATGGATGGTTTAGATACCGCCTTTAGAGACTCAGCTATAGCTGCTCAGAGACAGAAAAATGAAATAGTAGTAACAGCTGGAGTAGTTCAAGAAGCTAGACTCAACTATAAATCTTTCACAGAAGCTTTAGCAAATGAAAAAGACTTAACTAAAGGTCAAGTACTTATTGGGGGCCTTACTAATGCACTAATGGTAATGGGCAGAGTTGTACTTGATGTTGTTGTAGCCCCCTTTAAACTTCTTATAAGTACATTGAAATTCTTATTCGCAGCTTTAGCAAAAATTCCTGGCATCTCTCATGCTATAGCAGCGGTTAATAATGCCCTCACTGAAACAGGACCAGAAAAACAACAACGTCTATTTAATGAAGCAATCATAGCCTCAGAGAAAGAATTAGAAAATTTAAGAAAAACAGATAGTAGATTTAAAGATGGAATGGCAGGGTTTAACCCAGCAGATAGATTTAAAGAATTACAAGAAACTATTGATCCACTAACAGGTAGCTTTTATACTTTTAAAGCAGCACAAAAAATAGTCAATGATGAGTTTGAACAGTCAACTAAGAATATAGAAGAAACTTCAGAAAATCTCAAGTCATTAGGAACAGCGTTTCAAGAAATAGGAAAAGTTATTAATAAAAATATAGATGGTATACTAAAAAGAAATTCTTTTGATAAAATAGCTTCAACAGTAAGAACCTTAAATAACTCATTAGACCAATTAGCAAAATCAGAAATGCTCACTGACAGCCAAATTATAGATCAATTAACTTTAGCTAGTCAACAAACTGGAGTTTCTATGGAAGATATGGGAATCACAGTAGATACTGTTAAAGCTAACCTTGAAGCGGGTCTTCCTGCTTATGGTCAACTACAAGAAGCAATGGAACAACTAGCAGACAAAACAAGAAATAATGCAAATAGACAAAAAGAACTAGCTGTAGATGTACAACTAGTTAATCAAGCATTTAAAAACACAGCTGCACTAGAGCAGTATACAGCAAAACTAGATAATTTTAAAAAGACTGGAAAGTTTGAGATTGGAGTTGTAGATAACTATGATTTGGAATTAAAAGCAGCAGAAAGAGCTAAAGATCAAGCTAAAGCATCTTTTGATTTAAAGATTATGCAAATTGATTTAGAGTATGATTTAGAAAAGTTTAAACTAAAAGTATTTGAAACTCAAATGAGAGCAAAACTAGCTCCTGGGGAATATGATGCAATAGTAGCTCAACTTGATAATATGATTATTAAGAAAAAATCATTAGCAACAGGAGAAAAAACAGCAGCAGAAATAAAAGCTGATTCTGATAAAAAAACAACACTAGCTAATGCAGGACAAACAGGTACTCAAGGAGAACGGTCAACAACTGCAGCAGCCGCATTAAATGATAGTGACAATAATACAGCAGGTAGACTAGAAGCAATCCAAGGAGCTACTCAACCAATGATAGATGCTCTAAAAGCTTTAGGACCTGAAGGAGAAGCTGTAGCGCAAGCTTTCGCAGGTATTATGTCAATAGGAGATGCTTTTGCTATGGCAGGAGAAAAAGGATTAACAACAGCAGATAAGATAGAAGCAGTTGGTGCAATAGTAACATCTGTATCAGCAATGATGGCTGCTAATTCAAAAGCTCAAATACAAGAAATAGATAATCAAATAAATGCAGAGAAAAAACGTGATGGTTCCTCAAAAGAATCACTTGCAAAGATAGCCGCAATGGAAAAGAAAAAAGATGCACTAGCTAGAAAAGCATTTGAGCAGGGCAAGAAAATGAAAATTGCTTCTGCAGTAATGAGTACCTCAGCAGCAATAGCAGGACAATTAAGTGCTGATCCTGTAGGACCGTGGAATATAGCATTAGCTGCTATGATGGGTGCACTTGGTATGGCTCAAGTAGCTATAATTAAAAAGCAAACTTATCAAGGAGGGGAATCTTCTTCTCCTAAAATACCTACATCTCTTACTATAGGCAGTAGACAAAACAATATAGATGTTTCAAAAGGAGCATCTTCTGGAGAAACTGCGTACTTAAGAGGAGAAAGAGGTATGGGCTCTAATGCCAATAACTTTAAAACAGCAGCAGTAGGAATAAAATCTTATGCGGCTGGAGGAGACATACTAGTGGGAGAAAGAGGACCAGAGGTGATATCTCCACTATCACCTATGTCTATAACTCCAAATGATAAAATAGGTAGTGGGACATCAAACGTAAACTTTACAATTAATGCAGTAGATGCAACAGGTGTAGAAGACTTGTTAGTCAATCAGAGAGGAAATATAATCAGAATGATAAGAGAAGCAGCTAATGAAAATGGAGAAGACTTTTTAACACAAGTCGACCCTATGGCTTATGGGAGTAACAGTTAATGTCAACGTTTACTACTTTTGCAAATAGATTACCAGACCCAAATTTTGGGATAGGCGAAGACGGTTCAACTTCGAATAGTGCAATTATTGGTCCTGGGTTTAAAACTGTAAGTTTCAGTAGCGAACAGCCAACTTCTATAAGTAGAACAAACAGTGGTAGAGTAATTACTAGAGCTATAGTAGCCCATAGATGGAAAGTACAAATAACTTATAATCCTATGACTAGAGACTCTTTTGAACCTGTGTATAACTTTTTATTAGAAAAAAGAGGAAGATTAAAACCTTTCTTTGTAGCTTTACCTCAGAATGCAAATACTAGAACAGCAACTAGTGGTACAATAAGAACTCAAGGAACTATCACATCAGGAGACACAAATTTTATAGTAGACAACATGGATAATGTAAATGGTGGATTAAGACCAGGAGATATGATAAATTTTGCAGATTCAAATAATTCAAATCATAAGAAAGCTTATCAAGTAGTAAGAGTACATACAAGTGGTAACAAATTAGCATCAGATTCAGCATTGAATACTAGCGATGAACGAAGAATATATGTAGTTCCTCCAATAGAAAAAGACGTTACTGATAATTCAACCATAGTATACGCAAATCCTCTATTAAGAGTAATTCAAACTTCAGATACACAACAATATAGTCTCGGAACAAATAACCTATATACCTTCAGTCTCAATTTAGAGGAGGCTCAGCCGTAAAATGACTAAAAAAGTTATAAATGCCGCCATAGAAGAGATTCTAGTCAATAACTCTGACTTTGAATATGCACACTTAGTAAAATTTGAAAGACCGTTTGCTCCTGATTCAGAAACTTTACAGTTCAGAACAAATGCAAATAGATACGCATACTATACAGATGGACCTCGTGACATATCATTTAATGATGGTTCAGTTGACCAAGACGGAAATGCAAATGGTTCTCAAGTTTATAGAGCAAATAGAATATTAAGTGTAGGAAGTTATTCAGAAACTGTAGCACCTCGTGCAACTAATATGGCACTAACGCTAGCAGGAGAACATTTAGGAACTTCTATAGTACTTCAAGGAACATTTACAAACGCAACTTTTACAGCAACTACTAGTATATATAAAGGAGAGCCAGTAGACTTCGTAGAGCTTGGATTCAGAGAAGGCGACAAGGTAAAGTTTACTAAAAGCTCTGGCAACTTTAGTACTAGTGTACCCGCACTTACTTATATAATAACAGGTTTTACAACAAACAATACAATCATAACCCTAGCTACTACAGGTAATGATACTGATGATACTACTACTTACCCTACAGATTCAAATACTCAAGTAACTCTTTCTTTAGAGTCCGACGAACTTAATGCAATTACAAATGAAAAAATAGTATCTAGTCTATCAAATCCTTCTTTTTTAAATAGAGAAGTATTTATACACAAAATATTCATAGACCCAGAAACTGGAGATATAGCAGGAAACTCAAGTATACTTATATTTAGAGGTATAATTGCTTCTTGTAACTTATCAGAAGCAGATACAGCTGCAAGAGTAAAGTGGGGTCTTTCAAGTCACTGGGCAGACTTTAATCAAGTTAATGGAAGAATAACAACTGATGAAATACATAGAGCTTTAGACTCTAATTCTAGACCTCAACCTCTAGTAACAACAAGACCTGAATATGCCGCAGACTTAGGATTTTTACACGCTGAAACAACTTTAAACCAAATTGCAATATATCAAACAACAGCTACTCGTTCTATACAAAAATCAAAGAAAAGAGGAGCATTTGGTTGGGGTGGAAGAAAATACTGGACAGTAGAAGAACAATACCAAGTAAATAATGAAGTAGATTTAAGTGTAGACTTACAAGGACGATATTTACCTATTGTATATGGAGTTCAAAGAGTACAAGGTATACCTATCTTTGCAGATACAGCAAATACTAATTCAAAAGAAGTGTATGTTACTTATGCTATATCAGAAGGAGAAATCCAAGGGCTATACAATCTTTATATAGATGGAGTTCCTTTAATTTGTACGGATAAACAAGACTTTGATGTAAGAAACTCTGCAACAGGTACAGATAAAGATAACTCTCAATTACAGTGTTATGGAAGAGCAGATAGAGGAGATACTCTAGGTGGAGCTAGTAGCCAAAACAGCTCAGCACTATCAACAGTTGTCGCAGATATATCTGAATTAGAACAAAGAATAAAAACTTTAGAGAAAGATTTAAATACAGGAACGGCTAGCGCGCAGTCTTCAGAAGTCCTATTAGAGATGCAAGCAGAGCTATATATACTAGAGCAAACATATAAAACTTTACAACTTGGAGTAGCAGGTTCTGTTGGTGGAAATACAGACGCAAAAGGTATGTTTCATGAGCAGATAGGTAGCATAGAACACCCGTACAAAATGGAATTTCATTTCTTTGCTGGAAAGTCTGACCAAAGAGCTTCAAATTTATTAACAACTATAGCTGCTGCCAACGGTTTCAAAAGACAGGTTGATTATTATGAGGGAACACTACCCTACTGGTCTCCAAGTCACAAACTATTAGATACTGCATATGTAGTAACTGCTTTAACAATTAATGAAGATCAAACAACAGTACCTGAACTAGAGTACGTTGTTAAAGGAAAATTAGTGCAGTGTTACAACTACGATAATACTTATGAGCCTAATCCTTCTATTTCAGATAACCACGTAAATTTCAAAGAAGGAGATACTATAACTGTAGAAAGAAGTACAGATGGAGCAAGTTATAGTGCTGCTACTGTTGTTGGCAGTTCCCAGACTTCTTTTAAAATTATAGATAAGTATTTTTGGACAGGAACAGATGCCAAGCAATATTATAGATTCAGACTAGACGGTCGTCCTGACTTAGGATATGTAAATGGAGCTCCGTCCTACCATTACTTAAGACTTAAAAAAACAGGAGCCTCTGACTACTGGCACATGAGAACTTATAATGCAAACATTATAGGTAATAAAGCCTTAAATTTACAAAAGTTTAGTCCTACAGCTGTAACAGATAATTCTGGCACTTTGCAGATGACATTTTCTTCTTCAGACGCTACATCTTTACAAGCAGGGTATAGCGAATATACGGCTAATAAAACCTATCAAGTATTTTTAAACAATGCGACACATTTAGAAGGATTATCAAGAAGTATTATAACAGGTACTTGGAGTGGTACTACAGTTACTTTTACAGGATTAACAGGATATGCTAACATAGCTAGTCTTGGGAGTAACTTAACAACCTTAGAACTATTTAAAGCAGAACCTTACACTCTTACTGATTCTACTGTATCAAATTTATCAAATGCTTCAGACTTGTTAGGTGAGACTATAACTTTAAATGAAACAGGAGAGTCACGAACTATAACTTCTTTTACTCCGGCTACTGATACTATAACTATTAGTTCGCCTTTCTTTACTTTGACAGAATCAGCTTTTGATGATGGACTAACATATTCAATTACTAGTACCGCATCAGATAGAAGAGCATCAAACAACCCTGCAATGCAATTACTAGACTATATGTCTAGTAAACATTATGGAAAAGATTTAAGTATTGATAAGGATACTAATCTTGAATCTTTTATAACTTCTTCTAGACTATGTGATACTAGATCAGATGTTTCTTTTGCACTAACAGATAATGCTGCAGTTACTAATGGAGATGTTTATAGATTAACAGCAAATGGTAATAGTGATGGTGACCACATAGCCTCAGGAAAGATTTTATCTTCTTCTTTACAAAATAGTAAAAGAGAAATTACTATTACTGATGTATCAGGAAAATTCGCGAGAAAGTACTATAACTATATATATTATAAAGTAGGAGACATAGTATATACAACTGATTCAAAGTTTTACAGAGTTACAGCAGCTGGCTATAAAACTACTAAACCTACACATACAACAGGAACAAATGCAGGCCTACTATCTATAAGTAGTTCTCTTACTTTACATAAAGAATCTGGATCCGGCCCTTCTTCAATAACACTAGATGGTAGTAAAGAAATAAGTTATTCTTTATATGATGCGGACTTTATTAAGTACTGGAGATATCTAGGCTGGGAACACCACGACCAAATGTGGGTAACAAGACATCAAACTAATTTTATAATAGATACTACTAAATCTGTATTTTCAAATGTTAATGCATTTTTAAGTCACTTTAATGGTATGTTGAGTTATGCTAATGGTAAATATACATTAGATGTAGAAACTCAATCAGCTATTCCTCAAATAGTAAATACATTTAACTCAGTAACTTATAATGAAAATGTAAATCCAGAGTATATAGACAATACTGATATTATTGGAGGAATAACTCTTAATGATAATTCTGCTCAAAAAGCAAAGAATACTATTAAGGCTAGTATATTTGATCCACAGAATAATTGGAGTACAAGAAGTGTAAGTTTCTTTAATTCAGAGTTTGTAAAAGCAGACAGAAATTTAGTAAAAACAGGAAACTATACTCTTACTGGTGTAAGTAATTATTATAATGCAAGAATAGGTGTAGAAAAAGCTTTATTAGAATCAAGGTTTAGTAAAGAAATATCATTTACTGTAGGACAAAAAGGTTTATTATTGAAAGCAGGACAGGTAATTTCAGTTACTTATGACCCTTTTAAATTTGATAAAAAATTATTTAGAATAGAAAATGCTACATTCAACTCTAATTGTACCGTTAGTTTAAAAGCTACAGAGTATGATGATAGTGTGTATGCAATTACAAAGCAGAGAGCTTCAAGAATAAGACAAGAAGCTTCTACTCAATCATCTGCATTAACAGCTCCTGCGTCCCCAACAAGTTTAGCTACTACTTCAAACAAACCTGGAGTAGTTATACTATCATGGAATAATGGAAGCAATTTTAATGAGCCTACTGACAGTACTCAAATATGGGTTAGTAGTAGCAATAATAGAAATAATGCAGTAAAAGTAGCAACTCTTGACGATACAGTTTCTTTCAGGTACACACTAGCAGAAGCTTCTACTCAGTTCTTTTGGATAAGACACGTAAGAAATACAAGTAATGCTGCTGATAACTCATTAAAACAGATAGCAAGCGCATATCACCCCTCAAGCGTTACTGGAGGAGTATCAGGTACTTCAACAATACCACAAGCAGGACTAACTACAAATATATCTAGTGCATTAATAAAGTTTAATGGCTCTGGAGTTTTAACACCTAGTGGAAATTCACAAGACACAACCATAGTAGCAGCCTTATCTAACATAACAGGCAATCCTACTATAGCTCTATTAGATGCTAACGGGTCTTCCCAATCAGATGTACAATTTACTACAGGAGCTACTTCAATAACAGGTACAAGTGCTACTATTGATGCAAGTACTTTTTCTATTAATACAACACCTAAAATAGTAAAAGTTTCAATAACTTTTGCAGGTGAAACTTTCATAGATACAATACCTTTAGCAGTAACTATAGATGGAGCACCAGGTGTTACAGGTCCCACAGGTAATGTAGGTCCTCCAGGCCCAGACGGTTCACCAGGACCGGGCGGCCCAACAGGTCCAGCAGGTGCTACAGGTCCTACAGGCCCAGATGGTTCACCAGGACCAGGCGGCCCAACAGGTCCAGCAGGTGCTACAGGTCCCGCAGGTCCAACAGGTAGTCCAGGACCCGGAGGTCCAACAGGTAGCACAGGTCCAGATGGTCCAGATGGAGATACAGGCCCAGCAGGCCCAACAGGTCCATCAGGCGGAGCAGGTCCAGCAGGACCGACAGGTCCATCAGGTAGTGCAGGTCCTACAGGTCCAGCAGGTAGTGCAGGTCCAAGTGGTAGTACAGGTCCAGCAGGTAGTCCTGGAGTAACAGGTTCAAGTATATTTTTATACTACTCAAGTGCAGCTGCAACAACTTTAGATAGTAATCCAAGCATTAGTGCATGGTCAAGTGGTAGTAATTATGCTTTCAATGCTGTAGTAAGCTTTAATAGTAAAGTATGGGCAATGAAAAATGCCTCAGGAATAAGTAATTCTACTACTAATCCAGAGAGTGATACTACTAACTTTACACAAGTATTCTCTAATGGAGCAACAACTGTATCTAGTATGACTAAATTAACTCCTACATTCTTCGTAAATGGAGAAAGTAGATTCCGTTGTGTAGACAATAGTTTCTTTTGGTATGCA
>Ga0209634_1001737_pt1 | contig 15789 bp, 16 predicted proteins | sample LinPmetageLP40_FD_184043 | JGI IMG/M metagenome (GOLD analysis project Ga0209634, IMG submission 184043) | Marine viral communities from the Pacific Ocean - LP-40 (SPAdes) (version 2) | ecosystem: Environmental > Aquatic > Marine > Oceanic | place: Pacific Ocean | collected 2010-08-26
CAGCTGCAAGCTCTGCTAAGTCTTCCATAGTAATTATAGATTTAGATGCCAATAGCTTGGCAGTATCACTATCCATTCCTTCCATATTAAGTAAATCATCTGCTGGTGATTTAATTTTTTCTTCATTTGATATTGCTTCTTTCAAAATAACCGCACTTGCTCTTGAGCGAAGTTCATTTACAGTATCCTCATCGAAAGCTTCAATTTGTATTAGTTCATCTATAGGCACATAAGCTATTTCCTCAAGAGTTGAAAAGCCTTCGTGGACTAAAATATCAGCAATATCTGCATCTACATCTAACTTCTCAATAAATAACTTGCTAACATTTGTATATTCATCTTTTGTTTTCTGATCAGACTCTTCCTCACTTAAAATATTTAGCTCCCACTTTGTGAGTTCGGTTGCAAGCCTAATATTTTGGCCATTTCTTCCTATTGCTTGAGCGAGTTGGTCTTCCGTCACAACTAAATCCATACTTTTTTTATCCTCATCTACCATGATGCTAGATATTTCTGCAGGTGCCATTGCATTTATGACAAATTGAGCTGGCTCAATTGACCAAAGAGCAATATCTACTCTTTCTCCGGCCAATTCACCTGTAACTGCTTGCACTCTTGATCCCCTCATTCCCACACATGTTCCAACTGGATCTAATCTTTGATCATTAGCTTTCACCGCAATTTTTGATCTTAAGCCTGGATCCCTAGATGCCGCCATTATTTCTAATAAGCCCTCCTCTATCTCAGGTACTTCAAGCTCAAATAATCGGATTAAAAATTCTGGTGAGACTCTAGAAAGAATTAGTTGTGGGCCTTTAATCCCCCTGTCAACCTCCATCACAATAGCTCTTACCCTATCACCAATTCTTAAGTTTTCTTTTGGAATCATTTGTTCTCTCGGAAGGACTGCATCTATTCTTCCAATTTCAATAATTGCGTTACCACGCTCCATTCTTCTTATTTGTCCTGAAACTAATTTTTCATCTCGCGCCAAAAATTCATTTAAAATTTGCTCACGCTCGGCTTCTCTGACTTTTTGAAGTATTACTTGCTTGGCTGCCTGCGCACCTATTCTCCCAAATTCTACTGACTCTATTGGCTCTTTTATAATATCGTTTTCAACATGACCTTTTGCTCTGTCATCTTCTAATGAAATTTGTATTTCTTCATCTTCTAATAAATCCTCTGGAAGGATAGTCCATTTCCTAAACGTTTTATATTCACCAGACTCTTGATCAATTTCTACTTTTATGTCGATGGCATCTTTATGCTTCTTTTTAGTTGCTGAAGCAAGTGCTTCTTCTACAGCTTCAAAAATAATCTCTCGCGCAACACTTTTTTCATGTGCTAAAGCATCCACTAACAATAAAATTTCACGACTCATTTATTTACTCCCCCACTTCAAAATTTAACTATTTAATAATCCGGATCTAAACGTGCTTTATCTATGTTCTCAAAGTCAATTGATAATAATTTATCTTCTATTTTAATTATTATTGACTCGCCTTTAATGCCAGACAAAGTACCTTTAAAATTTTTTCTATTTTCTATCGCAAATCTAGTTTTTATCTTTGCTTGTTGCCCCTTGAATCTGTCAAAATCTTTTATTTTTTTTATCACTCTATCCAGTCCAGGTGATGAAACTTCTAACCTTTCATAGTCAAAATCAGTTTCAACGCTTAAGATATTATTGACATGATTGCTTACCTTTGAGCAATCTTCGATGCTTATTAAATCACCTTTATCTATATATACCCTCAGAATCTGACCGCCATTAACTGTCTCAAAATCAACTAATTCATAGCCTAATTGAGCTACTAATTTTCCTATTAATGTTTCAAGATCATCCAAAAAATTAAGTCCTCAAGTAACAACTTTAGCGAAAAAAAAATGGGCTCGAGGCCCATGTATCTGCGATATTATACCAAAAATAAAATGGAATTAATACTCTTTAAAAATTGATTTCATTTTTTTTGCTTAAACTTGTATTCACGTTACAATTTTTCCAAATTTTCTTTTACCAACTTGAATTACAAATTGAACATTTTGAGAAATAGTTTGTTTAGTATCGCTAACTTTTTCTCCATCAATTTTAACTCCGCCTGATTTTATAAGCCTCATTGCCTCTGATGTACTCGTTACAAAATTTATAGACTTTAATAGTTGTGCCACTCCTACTCCATCTGAACTAACATCTATTTTATATTCCGATAGATCCTCTGGAATACCTCCAACAGCTCTATTTTGAAAATCTTGCTCTGCACTTGTAGCCTCAATCTTTGAATGAAACCGACTCACTATTTCTTTTGCAAATTCTACTTTGATATTTTTTGGATTTTCACCCTCTTTGACTCTCTTTTTCCATTTTGAAATATCATCTAATGACTTTAAAGAAAGTAACTCTATATATCTCCACATTAATTCATCCGATATAGAAAGAATTTTTGCAAACATGGTCTCTGGTAATTCATTTATCCCAATGAAATTATTCAGGGATTTGGACATTTTTTGAACTCCATCAAGTCCCTCAAGCAATGGCAGTGTGACAATACATTGTTGTGGTTTGTTATAATACTTTTGCAGCTCACGCCCCATCAATAGATTAAATTTTTGGTCAGTCCCACCAAGTTCAATATCAGCATTTAATTCCACTGAGTCAAAACCTTGAAGAAGTGGATACATAAATTCGTGAATTGAAATTGGTTGCTGAGCTTTGTATCTTTTGGAAAAGTCATCTCTTTCAAGCATACGGGCTACAGTGTGTGTTGCTGCTAATTTAAGCATTCCATCTGCACCTAGATTACTTAGCCATGTTGAATTAAAGACCACTTCTGTTTTTGATTTATCTAAAATTTTGAATACTTGAGATGTGTAAGTAATTGCATTCTCTTCAACCTCTTTTTTTGTGAGAGGAGGTCGAGTTGCATTTTTACCAGTCGGATCTCCAATCAAACCAGTAAAATCCCCTATTAAAAAAAGAATATGATGTCCTAAATCTTGAAATTGCCTTAATTTATTTAATAATACTGTATGCCCCAAATGAAGATCTGGTGCTGTTGGATCAAAACCTGCCTTAATTCTTAATGGTTTACCTGACTCCAACTTTTCTAATAGCTCTGATTTGACTAATACTTCGTCCGCCCCTCTAGCTATTATTTTAAATGATTCTTCTGCTCTCACTATTCTTTATCTCACATTTTTTATACAACATATTCTATATCAATTAAAGTATTTAGAAACAATAAGTGTTATCTTATAGATACAGATATGTATGAAAATTTAATAAAATTAATTTTGATTATTTAATGTTAAATTCTAAAATTTTAATAGGCACAATGTCAGGAACCAGTCTTGACGGGATTGATATCGCTTTAACTAAAATACATAAAAATAAAATTTCTGTCCTAGATTTTTTACATATCAATTACTCTACTAAAGTAAAAGAAAACATACTTAAACTCCATTTCCCTGAAAAGAATGAGCTTGAAAAAAGCCTTCTATTATCAAATGAACTTGCCATATTGACAGGTAAAGGCATTAATCGTTTATTACTCAAAAATAGTTTATCTGCGAAACATATTAAAGGTATTGGTTATCATGGCCAAACTATTAGACATAGGCCAGATAAAGGGTATTCAACTCAAATTGGTAATGCTGATTTATTATCGGAGATAACAAATTTGACAGTTGTTTCAAATTTTAGAAATAGGGATATTGCTGCAAAAGGACAAGGCGCCCCATTAGTCCCTGCATTTCATAAAGACCTATTTTTTTCAAAAATAAAAAACCGAGTTATTTTAAACATTGGGGGTATTAGTAATATTACCTATCTTCCAACTAACGGATCTATTCTTGGTTTTGATTGTGGTCCTGGCAATATCTTGATGGACCATTGGATCAAGCTTAATCGCAATTTAAATTTTGATAAAAACGGTAGTTGGGCAAAAAAAGGTCAGGTGATTGAAGACTTACTTAAATATTATTTTAAAGATAAATTTTTTAATGAAGCCCCCCCTAAAAGTACAGGAAGAGACTTATTTAATTTAGATTGGATCAACAAAGGCATAAATAAAACTTACTCAAAAGTAGATATCCAAAGAACACTTATCGAATTAACAGCAATTTCTATAACAGATGCTATTAAAAAAAATTGTTCAGGGGCAGATGAAATATATATATGTGGTGGAGGTGCAAAAAATGACTTTCTTGTTGAAATATTAAAAAATAAAATAAACTTAATTATTAGAGGTACAAGCGATTTGAATCTCCCAGAACAGCAAGTTGAGTCAGTTGCCTTTGCTTGGCTTGCAAACCAAACTCTTGCTAAAAAGTTTAATAATTCACCAGATGTAACAGGAGCTATAGGTTTTAGAATTTTAGGCTCAATACATCAATCCTAGATTTATTCCCTTTTGTATTATAATGTCAGGCTAATCTGAACCAATGCTCAAAGTTGTTAAAATACATGACTAAAAATAAAATTAAAATTGTGCTCGATGGTAAAGAAAGAGAACTTCCTATTGTTGAAAGCACTATAGGAACACCATCTTTAGATATTAGAAATCTAGGTAAGTATAACTATTTTACCTATGATCCAGGATTCACCTCTACTGCTGCCTGCACATCTAAAATCACATATGTAGACGGAAATAAAGGAGAATTGCTTTATAGAGGTTATCCCATTGAGCAATTAGCTGAAAAATGTGACTACCTAGATGTATCTTATCTACTGATGCATGGAGAGCTTCCTAATCCTGCTACAAAAACTGATTACTTAAAATCTATTTCAAGTCATAGTCTTCTTCACGACCAACTTAATAATATCTTTGGTGGTTTTCGGCGTGATGCTCACCCAATGGCAGTGATGGTAGGTGTTGTCGGATCGATGTCGGCTTTTTACTTCGATAATATGGATATTAATGATATAAATCATAGGCAAATTTCAGCGCAAAGATTAATTGCAAAGATTCCAACTATTGCTGCTTGGAGCTATACCTATAATTTGGGGTTACCTTTTGTTTATCCAAAAGATGAATATGATTTTAGTACAAACTTTTTACACATGCTATTTTCAAGACCTAATAAAGATTACAAAATTAATCCCGTAATCTCTAAAGCCTTTGAAAAAATTCTTATTCTTCATGCAGATCATGAACAAAATGCTTCTACATCAACAGTAAGGTTGGTAGGTTCAACAGGAGCAAATCCATACGCTTGTATTGCTGCAGGCATCGCTTCATTATGGGGGCCAGCTCATGGTGGAGCTAACGAAGCGACTTTAAGAATGCTGACTGAAATAAAAGATGAAAGCAGGATTAATCAGTACATAAATCGTGCCAAAGATAAAGATGATGAATTTAGATTAATGGGATTTGGCCACAGAGTATATAGAAACCAAGATCCTCGAGCTATAATTATGAAAGAAACATGTCATGAGGTACTTCACGAGCTAGGCTTAAAAAATGATCCTATTTTTAAATTGGCTATGAAATTAGAAAAAATCGCGCTTGAAGATGAATACTTTATAGAGAAAAAATTATATCCTAATGTTGATTTTTACTCAGGCATTGTAATGAGAGCTATAGGTATACCTTTCTCAATGTTTACTGCTGTTTTTGCTTTAGCTAGAACAGCTGGATGGGTTGCTCACTGGAACGAAATGATAATGAGTGATGAATCCAAAATAGGAAGACCAAGACAGGTATACAAGGGTAAAACTAAAAGAGATATTAAATAATTACGCTGAGAATGATGAACCACATCCACAAGTAGTAGTTGCATTCGGGTTTTTAATAACAAATTGCGATCCTTGAACATTGTCCTGATAATCAATCTCAGCGCCAGTTAAGTATTGAAGGCTCATTGGATCAATAAGTAACATTACATTGTCCTTTTCTACCTTTGTGTCATCTTCGTTTACACTTTCTTCAAATGTAAATCCATATTGCATTCCAGAACAACCTCCTCCACTAACAAATACTCTTAGCTTAAGTTCAGGAGTTCCTTCTTCTTCTATAAGCTCTTTCACTTTTTTTACCGCATTATCTGAAAAGTTTATCGGTGTTGGCATCTCTACTGTTACTGACATTATATCGTGCTCCTATTTATGTTTTATCTATTCAACTGTAAACAATTGCTTTATTCTTTCCTTTATCTTTGACTTTATCTTTATCTTTATCTTTAGCTTTGGCTTTGGCTTTAATAATTGCTTTAATTTAGATTTAGGTTTATTTTTATTTTTATTTTTATTTTTAATAAATTTAAGGCGGCCATTAATTTTAGCCCCCTCATGCACTTCAATCAAGTCATATTCTATATTACCATTGACAGTTGCATTCGTATTTAATTCTAAATAATCGAGACATTTTATATTGCCTTCGACCTCTCCATTGATTATGGCTTTCTCTACCTGAACATCTCCAGTAACTTTACTTCCATATCCCATAATTAAAAGGCTACCTTCCTGGCCATGGACCTTCAAATTCCCTATTACTTTACCATCAATCCTAATACCGCCACTGTAAGAGGTATTTCCAGAAATAACTGTATCTTTATCAATTAGTGTTGTAATAGCAACAAACTTTCTTTTTTTTCTTAGCATTTATTTTCTTCTTTTACCTAACATTTTTTCATAGAATAAAACATCTTCCTTTAATTTATTATTTTCTTCCTTTAGCTCTTTATTTTGATCAGATAATTTCTGAATTGAAATATCATTCTTATCAATCTCTAACTTAATTTTTAAATTTTCGTTATTTTGCTCATAATTAATATTTTGTAAATCAATTAATTGGGCGTAAATTTTTGCATATTTTCCACCATCCAATAAGTAATAAGTAATACCGCAGCCTAAAATAAGAAATAAAGTAGAAAAAAAGACATTAGTAGGCCAACTCTCTCTTGTTCGAATATGGGGTTTTTTTCGAACTAGATAATGTAGTTTAATTTTTTTTTTCATGCTATTTTATTTTATGGTGTTATCGGAACAAAACTTATCCCTGAAGCTTCAGGCCAGTCCATAATAATATTCATATTTTGAATTGCCTGCCCAGAAGCTCCTTTCATAAGATTATCAATAACAGAAAAAATAATTAATCTATTACTATCTATCTCTCTATGAAAAGATATTCTGCATAAATTTGATGCTCTCACAGACTTAGTATTTGGAGACATATCAGCTAGCATAACGTCCACAAAAGGCTCATCTTCATAAAAGGATTCAAAAATATCATAAGCCTCAAAGTCTTTAATGCATTCAACATATAAAGTGGCATGAATACCTCTTACCATCGGTACTAAATGAGGAACGAACGTTAATTTTACATCCTCTCCACAAATACACGCTAGATTTTCTTCTATCTCTGGTAAATGTCTGTGACCACCTACACCATAAGCCCTAAAATCTTCCTCAGCCTCAGACATTAGAAGCTTTAATTCTGGATTTTTTCCAGCACCACTTATTCCAGATTTCGCATCAGCAATAATATTTGTTGGATTGATTAACTTTTTTTTAAGTAGAGGAATAAGTGCTAGCTGAATCGCTGTAGGATAACACCCAGGGTTAGCTATCAGTTTAGATTTTTTTATAATATCTCTATTTATTTCAGGTAATCCATAAACAGCCTGATCAATTAAATTTGGAGATTTATGTTTCATTCCATACCATTTTTCCCAAACATCTTTATCTTTTATTCTAAAATCCGCAGCTAAATCAATGACTATTTTCCCGTCTGATATTAGACTATCTGCATAATTCATTGCTATACCATTAGGCGTAGCAAAAAATACTATGTCTACATTTTTAAGATCGGCATCTTCAGGTGATACGAATATATTATTCAAAATTCCTCTAAACGAAGGATAAATCTCGTCCACTCTTTTACCCTTATCTTTTCTAGATGTAATTTGATAAATTTCTACATGAGGATGATTTACAAGCAATCTAATCAACTCAACCCCCGTGTAACCTGTACCGCCGAATATACACACTTTCGATTTATTCTTCATAATATCCATTTTAATCTTTTATTTCATAAAAACCATATATAAAAAAAAAGCCGCTAAAGCGGCTCTTATTTTTATATAAACATTATCTCTTAGAGAACTGTTTACGTCGTCTTGCTTTTCTAAGGCCTACTTTTTTCCGTTCAACTTCGCGACTATCCCGAGTAACAAACCCAGCTTTCGAAAGTTCAGGTTTTAATGCTTCGTCATAGTCAAGAAGAGCACGTGTAATACCATGTCTAACTGCTCCCGCTTGGCCTGATTCGCCTCCACCGGTCACATTAACTTTTATATCAAAGGCCGTTTGGTTTTCGGTTAACTCTAAAGGTTGCTTGAGAACCATTTGTGATGTGTGCCTTGAAAAATATTCTTCTACAGGCTTGTTATTAACGATGATAGCGCCCTTTCCAGGCTGAATAAATACTCTCGCTACTGAGCTTTTTCTTCTACCTGTTCCATAATAATATTTACCTAGCATATAAAAACTGTCCTATTTAATTGTTATCAGCTGTGGTTGTTGAGCTGAATGTTGATGATCATTTCCGGCATAAACTTTCATTTTTTTTATCATTGCATAACCTAATGGTCCTTTTGGCAACATACCTTTAACTGCTTTTTCTAACGCTCTTCCAGGAAACCTTGCTTGGAGCTTGGTAAAATTTGTAGAATATAATCCACCAGGAAACCCAGTATGTCTATGATAAATTTTATCTTCAGCTTTGTTGCCTGTTACTTTAATTTGCTCTGCATTTATCACAACAATATAATCACCAGTGTCAACATGGGGAGTGTAGATAGTTTTATGCTTCCCTCTAAGTCTGTGGGCAATACCACTTGCTAATCTTCCAAGTGTCGCATCTTTTGCATCAACTAAAAGCCAATCTCTTTTAACTTCATGTGATTTAGCAGAAACTGTTTTCATTCTCTTAATACCTTAGTTAATTTAATTCAAGAGGCGAATTTTAGTCTATTTAGGTATAAATTGTCAATTTATTAGTCGTTTTTTCTATGATTGAGATAAAAAACCAACAAATATAAAAAACCCCACATAATTATTTGATATAAAGGCTTTAAAATTAGCTTTTGGATCTAATGATAAGCACCTTTGCCAATTAATAAAGGCCAATATGAAAGCAATGGTTACTGCAACAAAATACAGAAAACTATAATTACTCAATATTCCTATAGTGATAAGTAAAATAAAAGTTGCTAGATAGCAGCTTGCTATAATTTTCATGATCGATCTGCCAAATGTTAAAGGTGCTGACATTACTTTAATTTTTTTATCATCTATACTATCCACAACACCATAATGAGAGTCGTATGCCAGTACCCAAAAAGTATTAGCAGCAAATAAAAGCCATGCATCAAAGGTAATTTGGCTTTGAACGGATGCGAAAACCATTAAAATACTCATTCCAAAAGTAACACCTAGGAACGCCTGAGGGATTGGTAAAAATCTTTTAGTAAAAGGATATAAACAAATAAAAAGTAATGCAATCCATGATATTTTAATTGCATATGTATTTAGCTGGAACACCAAAAAAAGAGAGAGTATTGCAAGAACTATTATTAAGCAAAGCACCTCAATAACAGAAATTTGCTCAGAAGCTAATGGCCGACTTTTTGTTCTGAAAACTTTACTATCTATATTTCTATCTACCAAGTCATTAACTGCGCAACCTAACGATCTAGTTAAAATGACGCCTATAACAAATACCCCTAAAATTCTCATGTCGGGCATTCCATTACTTGACAGCCATAATGCCCAAAGAGTAGGCCATAAAAGTAAAAAAATACCTATGGGTCTATTGAGCCTTAGCAGATTTATGAATGGTAGAATTTTAATCATATAAAACGATTAATATCTTTGAAAAAAATTTCTGTTAACAAAATTTTTTCCCCATTGCATAAGAAGTTTGATTGCCTAGCACCAATAGAATTTTCTATTGCTACATGCTGTGAGTTTAGTCTTTTTGATAATTTATAATTAGGTGACATATAACTAAAAATAAACCCTGATCGTTTAGTCTTTTTTTTGAAGACTATATTTGCCAATGGATTTTCATTCAATTTTTTAACAAGGCTAGTCAGTTGTCTTAAATTTTTCTTAAAGACAGTTCTTGCATAGATAATAGGTCGATCATTAGCGAAAATCAAAACTTCTCTTAAAAATAAACTCCCTGACCTACCTGTTTTAAAAAAAAGTTTTTCATCATTAAAAATTGTATTTGGGAAAGCCTCATTTCTTTCTATTTTTAAATTAGCTTTTTTAACAATTTTATTTGTAATTGAGCTTTTATAGGTAAGAATATCTTGGCTATTGCCCTTATAAATTCTATTTTTCCAATTTATTTTCATACCGTTACTATCTCTTCAAAGTTACTTAGCCAAAGCTTCATATGCTCATTGATTCTTGTATCATTTTTTTTAATCAAGCTATCGGCATCATTTCGAGCATTTTCTAAGATGTCTAAATCTCTATTTAAATTAGCAAATCGTAAAGTAGGAACTCCACTCTGCTTATATCCTAGTAGTTCACCAGGTCCCCTTAATTTTAAATCTTCCTCAGCAATCTTGAAACCATCAATATTTTCATAAATTATTCTTAATCGCTGTTTGGCTGCTGATGATAGTTTATTTTTATACAGCAATATACAAAAACTACTTTTTTCACCCCTTCCTATTCGCCCTCTAAGTTGGTGAAGTTGAGATAAACCTAATCGTTCTGAATTTTCAATAATCATTAATGTTGCGTTAGGGACATCAACTCCAACCTCAATTACTGACGTAGCTACTAAAATCTGTATTACATTCTGTTGAAATTTTTTCATAATTTCTTTTTTTTCTTCTGCTTTCATTCTTCCATGAATTAAAGCTACTTTTTGTTTAATAAAATATTTTTCAAGCTCCTTATAAGTGTCATTGACTGTCTCTAAATCTAAGAATTCGCTCTCTTCTATTAATGGACATACCCAAAAAACTTGATTATTTTTTTTACAATGCTCATCTATTAAGCTTAATAATTGTTTTCGCTTATCATCTAAGTAAACCTTTGTTGTAATTGGTCTTCTTCCCCCCGGTAACTCTTTTATAGTTGAAACATCCATATGTGCAAAAAAACTCATAGATAGTGTTCGAGGAATTGGGGTGGCACTCATCATCAATTGATGAGGCTCGCAATCCTGTTGATTTTTTGAATTATTTTTTAGCATCATTCTTTGCTCAACACCAAAACGATGTTGTTCATCAATTATATAAAATCCTAAGTTGTTAAAAATTACCGCTTCCTGAAATAAGGCATGCGTACCAATGACTATATCAGCATTGCCCTTTTCTATATTTAAGTGGGTATCTAATTTTGCCTTTTTTGACATACTTCCTGTGAGTAATAAAATTTCATAGGAAGTATCTTTAAACCAATTAATTAATTTTTCATAATGTTGCTCGGCAAGTATCTCAGTAGGAGCCATAAATGCAACTTGAAAGCCTGCCTCTATACAATCAATGGCGGCTATTGTTGCTACAACCGTCTTTCCGCATCCAACATCCCCCTGTAAAAGCCTATTCATTGGGAAACCTTTTATAAAATCACTTTGTATTTCTTCTAATACCTGTTTTTGACTACCTGTTAACTTAAAATTTAATTGTTCTAAAAATATCTGTTGATTTAGTTTTGCTTGCTTAAATTTTGGAGATTTGTTTTTTTTCAGTAAATTATATTGTTTTCTTAGAAATAACTGTTGAGCTAGTAGCTCATCATAAATCAATCTTTTATAGAACTTAGAGTTATGAACAGCTTCTATATCTTTAACTTTTATTTTTGGAGGTTCATGAAGAAAACTGATTGAATCCATGAAACTTGGAAAATTATATTTCTCATAAAAATTTAAAAATAATTCTTTGAATAATTTATCTTGAGTTGCACTTTCTATATGATTTTTTATTAACTTTCTTATCATATTTTGAGATAGCCCTTTCGTTATTGAATATATAGGCGTTAAATTTTTTGAAAGATCCATTGAATCATTGACCAGATAATATTCTGGATGAATCATTTCTTTATAGTTGGATAGTTGCCTTACCTCCCCATAAAATCTGACGAGTCCTGCTGATTCTAATTGTTTAATTTGACTTGGGTAATAATGCAAAAAACGTATTTGCATTTGTCCTGTTGAATCTGAAACATATAAGATTAAGTTTCTTTTTGGTCGATACTTTACTTCAACATCATTTACATTGGCTTCAATTTGACTTCTTTGTCCAATCAAAGTGTCATTGATCGATTGAATTATAGTTTGATCATTGTATTTATTCGGTAAATATAAAAGTAAATCAATTGTTGAATTGATGCCTAATTTTTTTAGTTTCTTTGCTTGTAGTTCTGTTAATAATTTTTTTTTAGGCAAAATTTAAATCAGTCTACGACTAAAAATCCATCTGCCTCAACTAATGAGCCCTTTGGAAGTGATGCAACTCCGATAGCCGCTCTTGCGGGATATGGTTCACTAAAATATTCTTCCATAATAGAATTTACTAATGCAAAATTACTTAAATCTGTAAGGTATATATTTAATTTTACTAGATCATCTAATGATGCATCTGCTGCTGCTATAACAGCTGAAATATTTTTAAATACTTGGTAAATCTGATTTTCAATACCCTCGACTAATTCCATGCTCTCAGGATTTAATGGTATCTGCCCAGAGAGAAAAATAATATTCCCTTTTTTTACAGCTTGCGAATATGTCCCGATTGCTTCAGGGGCTTTATCTGTTTTGATAATTCTTTTCATATCATTCAATTCCTTTTGAAATTTTAATTCTTATAATTTTTAACTCTCGTGATTTTGTTAACTTTGCTAATTTTCCTAAGGTTCCTTATCAGCTCAGCAAGGTGAAGTCTATGTCTCACTTGAACCACAAAATTTAACGTTGCAAATGGACTTCCATCCATGTCTTGGAGTGAAACATTATCAATGTTTGATTCTGCATCAGCAATAACCGAAGCAATTTTGCCTAACATTCCTCTTTCATTGACGACCAGAACACTTAATCGGACATTAAATAATTTTTCAGAATCAGGTTCCCACTCAACATCTACCCATCGATCATGATCGAGTGATAACTCATTAACAATCTGACAATCATGCGTATGAATTACTAAGCCTTTTTCCTTATTAATATAACCTAATATAGGATCTCCAGGAATTGGATGGCAACAGTTTGCTAGTTGAATCGCCATATCATCAGACCCTTTAATTGTAATTACATCTAGCATCTTTGTTTGCTTTTTATTGCTTGCGACGCCATCCATTAAATTTGTTAACTGATGGGCAACCATTACGTTTACTTTTTTACCCAAGGCAATATCCATTAAAATTTCATCTTTTGATTCAACGTGATAGTCCAAAATTAATTTGTGCCAGTGCTTTTTTTTAATTGCTGTTGGATGAATATGAAATGCATTAAGTGCATTGTTCAGCATTTTTTCACCTAAAAAAACTAAATCTTTTGATTCAGCTGAGCGAAGATAATTTCTTATTTGTGATCTAGCTTTTCCTGTAATAACAAAATTTAACCAAGTAGGGTTTGGCTTAGCTAATGTTGAAGTAATTATCTCTACGTGATCTCCCGTTGAGAGCCTTGTTCTCAAAGGAACAAGTATTTGATTTATTTTTGCTGATACTGCTTTATTGCCGACATCACTATGAACTGCGTAAGCAAAATCAATGGTTGAAGAATTTTTAGGCAAAGCAAATATTTTACCGTCTGGAGAAAAAACATAGACCTCGTCAGGAAATAAATCAACTTTTAAATGCTCTAAAAATTCTAAAGAGTTAGAACTATCATTTTGAATTTCCAGCATCCTTTTTAACCATTGATTTGTTTTTTGTTGTAAATCAGTAACGTGTGCATCTTTTGTTTTGTATAGCCAATGTGCGGCAACGCCAGCTTCTGCAAGTTGATGCATATTTTTTGTTCTAATTTGAATCTCGACTGGAACACCAAAGGGACCCAAGAGTGTGGAGTGGAGTGACTGGTATCCATTTGCTTTTGGAATAGCAATGTAATCTTTAAACTTTCCAGGGATAGGATTATAAAGCGAGTGCAATGTTCCTAGAGTTAAATAGCAATCATTAATATCATTGACAATTATTCTAAACGCATAAATATCATTGATTTGATTAAAGCCTGTCTGATCTTCAAGCATTTTTCTATGAATGCTTGCAGGATTTTTTTCTCTACCTGTTATTTCAGATTTGGTTTTAACAGAGTTTAATTTATTGCTTATCTCATTTGATATTTTCTCTATAACTTCTTTTCTATTGCCCCGGCTCGCTTTAATTGCTTTTTGTATTGTTTTATACCTAACCGGATGTAAGACTTCAAAGCATAAATCTTCAAGCTCTTGATATAAATTATTTAAACCAAGTCTGTTGGCAATAGGGGCATAAATATCTATCGTCTCTTGTGCAATCCTAGTCTTTTTACTCTCCTCCAATGATTGAATAGTTTGCATATTATGAAGACGATCTGATAGCTTTATTAACATAACCCTTACATCTTGAGTCATCGCTAATAACATTTTTCTAAAGTTTTCAGCTTGCGCCTCATTTGCATCTTGAAATTCTACTTTGTCTAATTTTGATAAGCCTGTGACAAGTACGCTCACTTGTTTGCCAAATTTTAACTCTATGTCTGATTCAGTAACTTCAGTATCCTCAACTACGTCGTGTAAAAGCGCAGCCTGAATTGACTGGCTGTCCAAATGAAATCGAGCTGCAATGCAAGCCACTGAAACTGGGTGACTGATGTAAGCTTCGCCACTTCGTCTTTTTTGACCACTATGGGCTTTTTCACTGAATCGGTAGGCTTCCCACACTTTATCGACCTCTTTTTTTGGAAGATAGGTCTTTATAAGTTGGGTTAGTCTGGAATTGTCTTGATCAACAGGAAGCAAAAGGAATTGATGGCTTTTCTTTAAATCGACTTGGCTGGTTTGAGGAGTGTTAGCCAATGATTACTCTCCTTTAAAACAAACTTCTCTTATTGACCTGGATTCTGAATTAAAATTTCTTCTCCAATTAAGCCTGCTGCAATTTCTTTAAGCGCTATTACTGAAGATTTATCTCTTGAACCTTCGGTGTCAATCAATGGCTCAGCACCGTTCACAAGTTGCCTTGATCTTAAGGCTGCTACAAGTGTTAATTGAAATCTATTCGGTATTTTTTTCAAGCAATCGTCTACGGTTATTCTTGCCATTATTTTGTTGCTCCAAGTATTTTATTTAATTGAGTTAATTAAGCTCTGAAAAATTTTTTTTTGCCTCGTAGTTTCTAAATTTATTGATTCGGGGGAATCACTAAACACAGATTTTAAATCAGATAAGGCCTGATCAAACTTTTCATTGATTATAACATAATCAAATTTTCCAAGATGACTGATTTCCTCTTTAGCGGTAGCCATTCTTCCTTTAATTTCAGCATTTGAATTTTGACCTCGTCCTTCTAGTCTTTCTTTTAGCACAGCCATTGATGGTGGAACAATAAATAGACTTATTGCATCAGAGAAAACTTTCTTAACATTTAAAGCGCCTTGGTAATCAATCTCCAAAATAATATCTTTGCCAGCCCTTAGGTTCTCTTCAACTGGCGACATTGCCGTTCCATATTTTGCACCATGACATTCCGCATTTTCTAAAAACTCACCATTATTTTTTAAAATATCAAAGATTTCATTATTAACAAAATAATAGTCGACACCCTCTCTTTCACCTTGCCTA
>Ga0209634_1001738_pt1 | contig 15783 bp, 6 predicted proteins | sample LinPmetageLP40_FD_184043 | JGI IMG/M metagenome (GOLD analysis project Ga0209634, IMG submission 184043) | Marine viral communities from the Pacific Ocean - LP-40 (SPAdes) (version 2) | ecosystem: Environmental > Aquatic > Marine > Oceanic | place: Pacific Ocean | collected 2010-08-26
GGTTTAGGTAGTTCTTTTGCTTCAGCTATATCTGCTTGTAAAGCAAACCACATACCAATAATAGTTACCATGGCAAAGCCAACAGCTATCATTGTTTTTATGCTTATGTTAAACCCTGTATTTTCATTCAATTCTTTTGCCATTTTTGTAGTTTTGAGTATAGTTAAAAGATTACGTAGTTTACTCCAAATTTAAAGTCATACCACTCTCTATTCCAATACTTATTATATTTACCCTCTATAAAGTAGCCTAGGTGTTTTGTTTGTTTATAACCGAATATTAAACCACCATTATAATCTAACCACTGGCCTTTGTTATATTTCTCGTAAGAGAACTCACCGTTGTCTACGTGGTAAGGCATTATGCTTGCCCAAGCGTGAGTCCAAAATGATTTTGTATATTTATAATAATCAAAACCAAACACTACAGAGTGTAGTATAGTGTTGTCAAGTTCACTTCGTTTCTTGTCAGTATAATCTGATAACATTGTAGGTATAACCACCTCTTCCCAAACCTCTTTGCTTGTAGCAACGAGTTCTCCACTAGGAGAAAAATACTCACTAGCTGCTACGTTAACGTTGTAACCTTGTTGCAGCGCTAGGTAAGTGTAATGTATATTGCCATTATCAAGCATCCATTCTGCTAAAGGATCATACCCATAAGGTTCGGATAGTCTTTGTGCAAAACCTGCATTGAAGGACAGTTTGTCATTAACTTTATATTTATATCTTTCCGATGTTTCAAAGTATTTAATGTCAGCAAAACCATCTTCTAGGTATTCGCCTTTTAATATATACTTGTCATCTACATATCTAATGAAGTGATGTTGATCTAAATAATCTACACCTTGCTGTCTTGTGTAATCAACTTCAAATAAAAATTCTAAGCCACGTACTTTACCCACGTTAGCACCATCAGACCATGAGTTTTCAGTGCCATCATAAAACGTTTGTGCTTTATTTTCATATCCAAACCTTGCGATCTTACGTATACCTAAAGCTAAGTTGTAATCGTACGGCGTTGCAACTGTAACAGTGTTTAAACCATCAGTAACAGAAAATACATCTACGTCTGAAATAGAATTACCACCATTAGCTGCAGCGTAAAACGTAGCAAATTTAAAATACTTTTTAAAGTTTTGTGAACAGCAATCTTTTGGTGCAGCGCAAGCTGCTAATGCTATACATATTATTGTTATTAGTTTTTTCATTAATCTAGTATTATTCTATTAGAAATATTTGTTTGAAATTTAGTTCTTTTTTTACTTTTCTTTTCTTGCTCTATACCAACGTTATAAGGTGTCCAACCTGCGCCCATAAGAACTCTTTGCCAAGTTTCATACTGATCGCTTAAAGCGTGTTTCATGTTGTTAATGTTTTGATACGGCGCATAAACAGGTGCATTAGAAGTTGCTTGTATAGTCATTAATGCGGCTTCTAGTTTTCCATTACCTAGCTCAAACTTAAAAGGAGTATCTCTGTTGTATTTTAATCTATCCCCAGCTGCGTCTAGCATACCAAATTTAGATCCAATTGGTGGTGATAAGTTTAATAAATCTTCAGCAATCTCACTGTAATCAGCTTTAAAAGCAGGTTTAGCATTTTGTTTTAAAAACTCAAGAGTTGCATTTTTAAATGTTGAAATAAGAGCACCTTGTACACCAAAACCTCTTAACATAGAATCCATAGTTGATTGTAATGTGTAAGCTTTTGTACTAGCTATTTTATCTTCGCTAACATCTTCGTCGTTAAACAACATTCCAAATAGTGCTGACTGCAACCCAGCAAAAATAGCAACTTGAGCACCCATGTAGTAAGTTATTCTACCCATTGCTTCTGACACATTTCTTACGCCTCTTGTTCTACCCTTAGCAACATCAAGTATGTCTTTCATACCTGCTCTGTTCATTTGCATAGGAGTGTTAGCAAAAGGCAATATAATTCTACCTATTAACGATGTTTGTTGTCTAGATAACAAATCTGCTCTAGATGACTGCTGTGTTCTTTCTGCTAGCACTTGAAAATCTAAAAACGATTGTTTTTCAGCATCTTTAGTTTTCATACCTTGCTTTTCATACATTTTAATTCTATTCCTGTAAAATGTAGCGCCACCAAAAGATATTGCAAAACTATCCGCAAGCTTTGTTGGTGTGTAACCAACCTTGAGAACTTTAGAAATAACACTTTGTATCATGTTTTCTGAAGAAGCGGCAGCAGAAGCTATTTCAGCCTCTGTAACGTTTATAGCTAAACCATCTCTTCTCTGCTTTAACATATCAGAGTTCATTATAAACATAAAATCTTTAGCAAATTGTGGTACGTTAGCCATTGCTCTACCAGCAGATATAGGGTTGTTTTCTCTCATGTTAAGAAAGTTAAGAGTAGATATGGTCTGTAGTGCAGCTGACCTAGTATTAAAGTTCATAATAGTACCAATACCACCATTTAAATAATTCATCATAGCCGTACTACCTCTGTCTAACTTCAAAGATCTAGTTCTTCCAGTCTCCATACGATCAAACATGTCCGTTATGTTTTCTCTCCATCTAGTACCTAGCTTAGACTCCATCTTGTTTAAATTAGCTTCGTTAAATATTTCATTTTTAACGTCTATAAACTCTTGAAGATATTGTTTTCTACTAACACCTCTGTCTATGTTTGTGACCTCACCAGCCATTGTTTCTGCCCACCAGTTTTCACCTGGTTCTTTTAAACCTTTTTCTTGTTTTGTAATAGTAGCAAATGTTTCAGCGTAGTTTTTTAATTTTGGATTATTCATCACGTGCTCAACAAGCTTTGTCTCTGTTGTTTTAGCTAAATCTGGAATTTTATAGCCAGCTTTATTCCACAAATAAACTCTCATTGCCATGTCATTAGTAAAACTAGTGCCTTCAACTTCTTTTGAAATTTGTTTAACTACATCTTTGTTCTGTTTACGAAGAGCCATGTAGTCGTTTTTAGCAGATTGTCTAGCTGTGTTATAATCTCTTATACCTGTTTCAAATGGCATTATAAACTCTTTTTTAAACCACTTTTTGTTTTCATTACCTTTTTTACCTTTACCATATAAAGGTTCTATAAGCAGTTCTAAATCAGCAGCACTGTCTCGCATAAATACTCTTCTTCGCTTAATATCTTTCCCTCTAACTTTAGCTTCTGCTTTTGAAAACACTTTGTTTGATTCAATGTTTAAAGAGTGTTGCATTACATTATTAATTTCTTTGCCTAAATCTTTACTAGCCAAAGCTTGTTGTACTTTAGATTTTATATCTAGTTGCTCTAACACGTTTCTAACAGCTTTAACGTTAGGCATTGCATCGTCTACAAAGTACATATCATTATAGCCTTCGCTAAACTTTTCTAGCATCCACATAGCTTTTGCCTCACCAGTACTATTACCTAGACCTGTAATGTTTTCTATAGGTATCTCAACGCCTTCACTTTTCAACCAATCATGTATTGCTTTTTGACTTTCTTTAGCTCTTGCTGTTAGTATAAACACATTTTTAGAACCATACTTTTTAATCTGATTTTTCATTTTTTGCATCAATGGACCTGGCTTACCGTTTGTAACCCTGTTGAAATCAGTAAAATCCATTTTCCAACCTTCTTTTAAAAGTTTATCTCCAACAAAAGGCCATTCAGCAGATGCTATTTTTTTCTTTTGTTTTCCTTTTGTAGCAAAAACATAGTTTTCACTAACACCAACAGTTTCGTCAAAATCAAAAGTAGACATACCTCTAGCCTTTTTCTTTTTATCTCTACCTAACTTAATAGCATTGTCATGAATTTTTATAGCTTTCTCTTTTTCCCCTCGAGTCATGTCTTTAGAACTAAAACCACCACGCTTAAGCTGTTTGTCAAGAAGTTTTTCTATAGACTTATGGTTTTTAATTTGCTCATTAAACTTTTTAGCGCCTACTTCTTTTTTGTATTTTATCATAACGTCTTCAAGCAAAGTTCTTTTAAAACCACTTTCAACAGATTTAAATTTTGATAAAATTTTAGGGTGCAACAGTGCCATTCTAAATAGTCCAGAAGTATTTGTAGTACCACCAAACTTATCAACTATATCTAGAATTTTTTTAACAGATGTTATACCCATAAAATCTGCCATTTGCTTTTTACCATTTTTCTTAAAAGTACCTGAAGCTATTAGATTAGCTGATTGTATAGATTGTGTAACCATAGCTTTTAAATGCTCTAGTTTTATTGCCTCACCAACAATTTTTTTATTTGCAAAATAAACGTATTTAACAGGTACCATTTGTCTAAGACCAAGACGCAGGTTAGTATTGCTTCTTTCAACATTATACATCCACTCTATTCTATCTAGTTTTTCTTGTTTATTTTTACCAGCTTCTATAAACTCTTGTTTTGAAGATTGAATAGCAAAGTATATATCTTCTTTTGTTCTGTTGTCTAGTATAGAAAAGTTTTCACTAGCTATTTTTAATTGCTCAGTAATATTGTTACCAGCTTTAGCCATTTTTTTCTGTGCTGCTTCTTGAGTTGATGCAGATTTAAATTTAATTTCTATACCTTTCCAAACTTCACTAACATTTTTACCTATGTTTGGCAACGCTCTTTCCCTGCCTTTTGTATAAGGTTGATCGATAACAGGTGTACCATCACGCTCCATTATAAAACCTTTAAAATCACCTTGTATTTCAGGTACTTTTTTACCAGTTATTGCGTCTATTGTTTCACCAAATTTAGCGTCTCTACCTTCTTTTTCCATAGTAACTCTTTGATGCAAGCCAATTACTTGATCAAAAAACGTTAAATTTTTCTCAAAGCCTTTAGGTAACATTTCAGAAAACTTAACCGAAATATCTACATGCTTACCTAGTCTTTTGCTATCTACAAATACGTTACCTTTGCTTTCACTGTAAAAAGCTTTTGGTTGTAAAGCTTTAATATCTTTAGCTGTAACACCTTCTGGTAAACTTCCTTTGTAGTTTTCCCAATAATTATTAAACTCAGCCATAAATTTAGTCTGCACAGCCTTACCTTTTAAACCTTTTTGTTCAATAGATGTCCATATTGATCCACCAAATCCTTGAAAAAATTCATGTTCACTAAACCTGTCTAAAAACGCTTGATATTTTTTATCTACTAAATACTTATTACCTATAGCATAGTTAATAAATATATCTTGAGTTTTAGAAGCATCTAACTTAAAAGTTTCGCTAAACTCTTTTATCATTTTACTAGCTAAAGCCTCAGATCTACCAGATCCAGTTTCCGCTAAAGCAGCCTCTGTAAATCTACCTTCGCCGGTTTTTCTCATTGACTGAACAGCAGTCCATTGTGACTCTAATTTTATATATTCTTTTATAGCTGAATCATATTTTGTTCCAGGTAAAAAGTTTCCACTAGCATCAATACCAACAGCATCTAGTATTTCTTGAGTAGTTATATTTTTTCTTTTACTTACAACTTCTTTACCAGCAGCTGTTTTACCCTCAGCAAAACTACCTCTTCCACCTTCAAAATTATACAAAAACTTCCAAGAAGTATTACCAACACCTGTAGCTGTACCGCTAATTGTTTCTCCCTCAGGTAAAGCTTTTTTCCAACTATTAACCGTTTGTGATATACGAGTTCTAGCCGTTTGACGCATTTTAGTATTTAACGTTTGATTAGCTAACATCCTTTTTAAAGGTATACCATATTTTTCTGATACAACTTCTAAAACTTTAGGTAATCTTCCAGCTGGTACAGCATCAGCCTCTTTTGTTGGGGTAAACAGTTTAGGTGCACCTGTCTTTTTATCTATTATTAAATTGCCTTGCGCGTCTTTTTTAGTAATTTTAACTACACTACCAACCTCGCTTTTAACATCTTTGTAAGTAGGTTTTTCTAAATCTATATTTATATCTGCTTCTACAACAGCCTTGTCTATATCTTTATTGTATTTTTCTTTTTCTTTTTCAGTTTTAAAACTGTTTTTAATCATATCCACATATTGCTCTGGACCTTGTTTTTTCTCTTTTTCTGTTCTACTTGGTATTATTATTTCTGTTTCAAGTCTTTCAAGTAAATCACTTTTAGGCGCTTCTGGTTCTATTACAGTTCCTTTTTCTGACATTAAATCTAAAGATGTAGTTCCTTCTTTACCAGTTTCTTTATCTTTTAAATAGTTTTCTTTTACTCTACTTTTTTCCCAAGGTATTGCTATTTCAGTCATATACCCAGATAAACTACCACCACCTTTCTCTGGATTAAAGTTTTGAAGAAGTCTTATTTGTAGTTTTTCTTTTACCTTTTCTACAAAAGAATTCATACCTTCTTTTGTTGGTATTATATCTGTCATACCCTCTTGTATCTTAAGGTCTAAAACACCATCCGGCTTTAGTATTTTTTCGTAAACATCGACAAAATCTTGAGATCTTTGAAATCTAGCTGTATTTTTGTATTTATTTCTTACTTTAGTTTCTTTTTTTCCAGTTGCTTGATTTACCCCCTCATAAGTTTCAAAAAGATGTTTATCAATAGTATATAAAAGAGTTTCTTTTTTCTTACCATCAATAAGTATTTCTGATTCTGTTTTGTTTTCTAAGAAAACATCTTTTTGTCTATTTAAATTTTTGGAGCTATAACCTTCGTTTAAAGCTTTTTCTGTATTTTTTTCTTTGTTTACAACAAATTCTATACCAAGAAAATCTAAATCTTCTAAATCAGCAAGTCTAGCTACTTTAGTCTGTATGTTTAAACCTCTTCTAGCGTCCATAGATAATCTACCAATAAACTCTACAAATTCTTTTACGTTTCTAATTTTAGGCTTCATACCTGTTGACTCTTCAATTACAGATAACATTTCTTGTTTTGCCTCTTTAAAAAATGATGGAGCAACTTTTTGATAATATATTTTAGGATCAGTTAATAGTTCAAACATGTACGCAAAAAATTCCCTTGGCTTTATGTTATTTCCAGCCCCAATTTCTTTACTATAATTTTTACTTATAAACTCACCAAGTGGTGTTCCATCGTAAGCTTGAAAATCAAACTTTTCAAATAGTTTAGATATATTTTTTTGAAATTTAACCTCTGCCTGTGGGTTACGTTTAAAATAAGATTCAAGACCGGCATGACCTAATACCTCGTGCGTTAGTTTTTCTGGAGTAAACTTACTTTTTAAAAACAAAGCAACACCAGGATCTTTACCTTTGCCAGGTAAAAAAGCAGCGCCATCTGCTCCTTCAGGAAATCTAGGGTCTTTAGCGTTTTCTGTAAACTCAACTTTAAAACCTTCAAACTCTTTATTAACAGATTTTAACGTTTCATTTATCGGTTGAGTATACATTTTATCAACATTAGACTCAAAGTCTTTGTTATTAGGATTAAGCTCTATAGCAGTTGTTTCGTATTTTGTCATAGCCTCTAAACTTCTTTTAGCTTCGTTTAAAGCTTCCCATTTAGCTTGATCTTTAGTGCTCATCATTTCATAACCTTCAGGTCTAATACGAACTACCTCGCCTTTTGCGTCTAACGCTGTTCCAAGAGCGCCCGGCTCACCAGTTGGATTTTTCATCAAGTCGTTCATCTTGCTGTCAATTTCAGATATAGCCTTATATTTACGCCTAGTAGACATAAAATCAGTCTTCTTAACGTGTGTTGCACCAGCTATACTAAAAACTAAACTTTCAACAACAAGGTCTTTAAAAGTTAAATCACCATAATAAGTATCTATTGTTGCTTGAAAATCTTTATTACCTAACAAGTCTTGTATACCAGCTTCTAAGTTAGTTGCTATTTGAACAGAACCAACACCTACAGGACCACCTTTTATTACTTTTTGGAATAAAGGGTCTAACCATTTAAATCGTTTTTTAAACGGGCTAACACCTGAGGTTAATTGACCACCAGCATAAAAACTAGCACCCGCACCTGGGTCAAACCCAGCAACAAACATTTTACCTTCTTCAACCATCGTCATTATAGCGTGGTATTGAGCTTTTTTCCAACCAGTAGCATTTCTCATTGTAGCTAGTGTTCTAGCAAAACCTGTCGCTGTCATGGTAAAGCCAGTAGCGGCTGATATAACACCAAGTTCCATAAGCATAGGTACAAAATGACCAAAACCTTCACCAACCTCTTCTGTAAAAGTTTTATCTATAGCTTTTATTTGTTCTGCTGTAAAACCTAATTCATCAACAGTGCCTTCAGCTATAGCATCTTTATAAGTTTCGTTGTAAGTATTACCAAGCTTTTCAAATTCTTGAAGCATTATTGCATCTGTAGATCCAGGTCCCATAGACGCTAGCTTATCAGCTTCTTGTGGGGCAATATCTGTAAAATGCGTTGCTACAGCTGAAATAGTTGATCTTGCAAACTCGCCAAAACCACCACCTCTATCAAAAGTTTCAGGATCATTATTTATGTAGGTTAACTCGTAAAGAGATTCAAGCTCACCTAAATTTCTATATACTGCTGACTCGTAATTTAATAGTTTATTTTTATCTTCATCACTTACATCAGTAAATCTAAAAAAATTATCAACCCCTTCAAAATCTCTACCATCGTAACCCATATCAAACAAAGCTTTAATAGGCACATCTATATTGAGCTTGCTCGCAGGGTTTTTTCTTTGTTCTTTAGTTACATAACCACCTTCAACTAATTTTTGATACAGTTCTGGTGAGCTACCAGCACTATTTAACTTTACATTAATTGTCTCTTTGTTTCCAGAAACCCAAAGCTGTTGCAAATTAAATGCTTTTGATTTATACAATAAGTCATGCGCTTGAAAATCTGATAATTTAGGGTTTTTAGCATGCTCATTAGCGACCTGTGTGCCTACGTTACCATTAAAATTATTTTTTGCTTCGTCTATTTTTCTTTGGCGATACTTTGTGGTTTCGTTATCCATATAAGAGCTAGCAAGCTTTTTGTCTTTAGTGTTTTTAGAAGGCCCGAACATATCACTATATTCACCCATATTACCAGTACCCTCTATTGTAGCTAGCTTTTGTATATCGTTTTTAGCTGCTCTTATTTCAGATTTTAACTCGCTTGCTCTTTTATAGTCAGGATTTTCATCGTTTAAAATTCTACTTAACTCTCTGTTTTTATTTCTTATACTAGCAGTAAGATCTCTTTTATCAAGCTCTTTTTTACTAAAGTTTAATTCTATTTTTTTGTTAATACCAGTTAAAATATCATCATCTAAAGTTACAGCTCCAACTAAATTTTCTACAGCGTCTAACTCTAAACTTTTTGCAGTAATATTATTTAAGGCAGTTTTAAATATACCCATACCACCTTTACCAGATATATCCATAAAAGATCCTTTACTTAAACCAGGATATTTTTCTTGTAAAGCGCTAAAAACACGGTCATGAATAGTGTTTAGTTCACTATCATAAGTCATAGGGTCTTCGGACATGTTTTTTAAAGTCTCAAACTCATCAGACATTAAAAGGCTAAGCTCATCTCTATATTCAGCTGTTACGTTAGCTGTTATTTCTTCCATAGTATCTAGATCTACAGCGCTTTTTATTGCAACTGGCCCAAAGTTACTGGTTTGTAGTTCTGGATATTGAGAAGGTGACAAGCCTGTTTTTTCTTTTATTGCTTTTTCTCTAAAATAATTTTTTTGACCTTCTATTTGTTTTTTACGCTGCTCATCTCTTTTTGTTTCAAACTCTAACTGCTCTTGCTCATTCATCTCAATATTAAGAGGCTCGTCAGAAACAGGATTACCAATTTGATCTGGAATTATAGCTGGATTAACAAAAGTAGCGTCTTGAGCTGCAACACTATTATCTACAGTACTTGCGCCAGGATTGTTTGCTAACCAAGTGTCTAGCTCCTCTTGCGTTTCAAAAGTATATGCCCTTCCGTTAAGATAATAAGTTTCAGTCATTTATTACGCTTTATTTATTTTTTTTTAAGTACCCTTTGTTTATCAAAAAGTTGTCTAGTTCATCCAACTCTTTTGTAGTATTTAAACCAATTATAGGCCCAATCAATTTCATAGTCTCAGCAATATCTTTATCATTATTGCCAAAAGACTCAGTTAATTGTTCGTCTTGTTTGTCGCTGTCAAAATTTCTTTTGTAAAAAGCATATCCACTCTTAGTTTCGTCAATATAAATATTTGGAATATGTCTACTAGTTATATTAGTTCCAGTATTACCTTCTTTCATTTGTTGTATTAAAGATTCAACTCCAGAAAGTTTTTTAGTTTCAGCGTTTTTCATTGGTTTAAACTCTGAACCTAAAACGTAAGCAGGTGTCTCTATTATATCGCCTGGGTTTTTAGATGATTTTACTTTTTCTAAATAACTATTAAAATCTTCTTTTAAGTTTTTATCACCTTTCATTAATTCATTCATGAAAATTTGCTTTGATCTTTTTACAACCTCTGGATCTCCAACTTTGTTAAAACCAGCTTCTACTATTTCTTTTTGATTTTCGTCCATAGAGCTTTCCATGTAATGATCATACCAGCTAATTGCTTCAGTATCACCGTTTTTGTTTGTAATAGTAAAACCATCCATGTTGTCACTTAAAAAAGCTAAAAATACTTTTTTATTAGGAACTACTTGATTATTAAAATAATTTGTTATTTCATCTGAGTTTTCTTTCCAATTTCCTTTTTCTCCTTTTGCAAACTTGTCGCCAATATAACTAATCATTCTTGTTGAAGGTTTAGAAGCTGTTTCTAAAGTAGGTAAGTTTCCAAGATTAGCATATAATAATTCAGGAGCTACAAAAGCGCCATCCATACCCATCATTTCTAAACTTAAAGATTGTGGATTAACCCGGTAAACAGCAGACGCTGTTTGATCACCTACTGTTACTATTTGATCTAGTTGACCAGTAGCAACAGAATTAACATAGTTTTCTGCGAAAGGTTCAACAGATCCAGCTAAACCTTTTTTGTCTATATCACCAAATTTTGTGTTTATTTTTGGTAAAACAGTTTTAATTTGGTACTCTAAGTTTTTTAAAGCTTTTATGCCATCTTGTAAACTAAAGTTTTGTTTACGATCCATTACTTTAGCTTTTATAGCTTCTGCTACACCTTGGACTTGAGGGTTTGCTGATGGAAAATAAAATTTATTTAAATCAGACTGCATTTTTTTTCTTACTTGCCCTTGTTTAACCACTCCTGCGGCTACAGCTGTAATACCATTTATAAAGCCAGATAAATCATATTGACCTTTTACAGGTGAATAAGCTGCTCCAGCTGCGTTTATTACTACTTGGTTTGCTGCCATATTTTTATTATTGATTTGTTTGCCATATTATTTATTTTTAACCTTTGCCTATAAATGCACCAGCTACAGATCCAACGCCTTGAGCTATTTGACCATACATTTGTCTTTTACCAGCTATATCACCTCTAATGCCCGCTACTTTTTGACCAGCAACACCCAACAGCGTGTTTAATTTGTCTATTTCAAATTGTCTTGCTCCTTCAGCGTTAGCAAGCTCTATATTAGTTGTTGCTTGATTTATTCTACCTTGCTCTTGCATTCTTAGCTCTTTAGCTCTATTTATCATTTGAGCCGTAGTCATTGTTGCTTTTTCCGACTGTTGCTCAGCACTTGCACTTAAAGCGGTTGCTAAACTTGCAGCCCCAGAACTACCACCAACACCTTGTAAGCTTTGCAGTATGTTTGCTTGTTGTTGTAAAAAAGCTTTACGTTGCATTTCAAAAGTAGTAGTATCAATTTCCATATCTTCAAATACGTTCTCTTGATCTACTATGTTAGGATCAATTGGTTGAAATTTAGAGTCTTTATATATTTGCAACTGCTCTTCAAATTCCTCTTGAGCATTACCAAGAGCTGATTTAGATTTTTTATTTTTCATTTTATTGGCTAACAAAACTCCACCTACTATCATAGCACCACCCAAGTACGGGTTTCCTCCCCCTACAGTTGTAGCTAGTTTTATTCCATAGCTTGCTAAAGCCATTAAATTTTTTGCAGGACTTTTTTTCTTTATTTTGTTATTCATATCTATATAGTTACATTTTTTATATGTTATTTACTACTTTCTAAAACTTCAGAACCTAATGCAAATAGCTCTGCTTTTTTAATTGAATTATTTGTTAATTTTACTTCAGCGTAATAGCCAAGTAAACTACTGTTATTCACTTCTTTATTTTTTGAAAACATTATAAAATCTTCTAGTGCTAAATTACTATCTCCAGGATCTACTATTATATAATCATTACTAATTTCAGTTATTTGCCCAAGAGGTTTAGGATCGCTAGTACCATAACCTTGATCTAAAGATACATAGTAAGCTTGATCACCAACTTGTAAAGAATTGTTTTCTATATTATTTTCTAGTGTTATTTTCATATCTTATGAGGCAGCGCCGTGTGTTATAAATTTAGTTAAGTCTAAAGCTAATTTAGAATCAGTTGCTGGGTATTTGTTTATAGTAACAGTACCAGTTACTTTTATCTCTTGATGAGAACCGTTTATGTAAATTTTAGTTCCAACAGGAACAACAGCTGCAACAACTCCTTCGGCTGATCCTATAAATTCAACAACAACACTACCCGCTGTAGCGCTAGCTGATACACTTGCAATTAAGTTATTGCTACCACTAGCATTGATATTAAAACCGTTAAAACTAACTAAGTTACCACCTGAAATACCATATGTACCGTTTAAATTAAGAGTTACATTGCTATCAGATTCTGGAAAAGCTGTATTTGTTCTAACTGATTTTATTAATTGAGTTCCTATTGCAACAAAATTATTAAAAGCTATGTTCATTCCAAACACTTTACTTATTAAAGCTGGACCGTAAGCCCTAAACCCAATGTTAACATCGTTAGCTATAGATTGAGCAACAGAAAGTGTAAGAGTGTTACCATTTATTGCTGTTATTACAGGAGCTCCAGATATACTACCTGAGCTTACTGTTGAAAGTGTCATGCCAACAACTAAACTAGCAACACTGTCTAAAACTAATGTTGTAGAGCTAGAAATAGTTCCGTTGCAAATACCAACTTTTGCAGTGAACCAATATGAGTCTGGTATTGTAAACTGATTAGAGGCTGGTCTATTAGGAAGCATAAAGCCAAAACCATTTGCATCACTAGAGGTATTTGTTAAAGTCCAATCAACAGGTATGTTTGTAAAGCCAGGCTGTACAGTAGAGCCTACACTAGAAACAACTGCATCTGGTGGGTTTGCAGTGTATTTGGCTGTAAAAGCAGAGTTAATTTCAGTACCTTCGTCAACCTCTATTGAAACTGTTGTTTGACCAACTTGAGTTATTTTTTTATTAACAACTCCAACTCCTTTTTTAAACACTGTATTTTTTTGTGATGGTAACACAATTATGCTATACACATCACCAGAAGAATCAGCTGGAAAAACTATAGGTACTGAAAAAATACTAGAGCCTACAGTTCCTTTCAAAGCATTAGCAGAAACAAAAGCGTCTGTAAAAGCGCTTGTTTTAAAATTGTAATAGCTTTCTTTACCAGTTCCATTTATTTTAATAACATTAACAATAAAGCTAGCGCCAAGGTCACCTACAATTTTTAATAATCTTGTTTGCGCAGCAGCAGACATGTTGCTTTGATTTATTTGTACTGAGTTAATTGTTTTTATATCCATGTTATATTGCGTTAGGGTCAAATATTTGTTTAACAACTCCTAATCCTTGAAAGCTTAAATCAGAAGTTTTTATATCTGTAGACAATCCTTTAATATAATTAAACCATTTACCTTCTTTTTCTATAAACTCACTTAAACTACCTTCTTGTTTGTCTGTTTTTATATACTCTACACTCCAACCTTTTTCTTCGGTTAAATTGTAAGTATCTAATGTATTATAAGTATTTCCACCGCTTAAAACAGCTGGATCACCCGCAATTATTTTTGATTGACTACCTTCATAATTTAAAGTATTAAATATTTTTACAGACGAAGGGCTTTCATTTAATATAGCGGTAATAGTAGAATCAACATAGCTACCATAAAAAGTGTTTCTATCTGCGTTTTTATTATTATGCTCGTACAAACGTCCTTTGTTTGTTGTAAAATATTCGCTTGATACACTAAGACCTTGTTCTGGTATAAAAGATTTTTTACTAACCCAACCTCTAACGTTTTCACTAAAACTTATTGTTTCAGTTTGTAATAAAGCAAACTCTTGTCTTAACACTATATTATCTATAGTACCACTAGTGTTGTCACTGCTAACAAAGAAAACTAACGTATTTTTAAGATGGTCAGCAATATGGTCTTGATCCATTGTGTGTAAAAAGTTGTATGTATCAGTTCCAATTATACTTTCAACTTTAAAACCTTTATTATCTATTGAACTAAAATAATAAACACCTATAGAACTACCAGAGTCAAGATCGTGATCGAACGAAAGTCTATATGTGTTATCTTGTTGTATGGCTTGGCTTATTGTTTGTTCTATTTGCACTTGACTATTAGGGTTAGCTAAAGTTGATAAATCACCTATTATTGGTGCATTTGTAAATATAATTTGTCCATTACCTGTTGTTTCTTGAAAATCTATATACTCGTTAAACTGATTGTCAAACCCAGTAATATTAAAAGAATCAATACTTGCTCCTGTAAAATAATTTGTAATATCAATAAGCGATATGTCTTTTACACAACCAATAAAGCCATTGGTAGAATCACTTTTAAATATAACAATATCTGTCATTGATGTTGCGTGTTGGGATGCAGGTGTAGTTGTACCTACAACACCATTAGCATCGTGCATAAGATTGTAAATGCCGTTATCAAAATTAAAATCAACAGAATAGTTACCATCTGTATTTATTACATCTTCAATTGTTATACCTTCCACATTGTTAATAGTATACAAATCTAAAGAACCGCTAACGTAATTAGAAATTTTAAACTCAAGCTTGTAACCACTATAAGTTGAAGCCAGAGAAGAATTAAAGTGTTGATAAGCATATCTTTGACTGTCGTTGTTATTAACGTTAAACTCAATACCATTAGCGCTACCATATACACTTGGTGGGTCAAAAGAATGTTCAGATGAATTAGGTTGTGTATTAAAATCCCAATCTGCTATATCACCACCAGTCATTGGATCGTTTATTTTTATCAACTTAAGCTCTTCAATTTCTATAATAACATCACTTGGCACTAAAAATTCTATTCTACGAAACGATACATGGTAAGCTTCTATTTGAAAAACAGCTCTTAAAACATCTTGATTTGTACTATATATATCTGTGTTTACTATTTCAAAAACATTAAAATTTGCATTTTGAACGATTATATCACTACCAGCCGTATAACTATTATAAATTAAGTCTATTATATACCAATCACCTAAAACAAAGCCATTAGGAAAATTTAGTTGTCTAACTCTAACACCACCAATTTGTTGGTTTATAAACAACTTATCATCTGTAATATAAGTACCATCAGTTTGATCATTATAACCAGTATCACCATTACTTAAGGTTCCATCTGTTGGAAAAACATATGTTGCAGTAACACCTGTTACTTGACCAGATGAATCAAGTTGGTCTAGCGTATATGTCGTTAAATCACTAAACTCTGATCCGTAAGCAGTTACTGCTCGTGATGTAAAAGCAGTTGCGTCTGAATAATTAACACTAGTACTGTCATTTTGTAAACTCCATCCACCTGGGAAAACGTGTGCTACGGTAGCAAAAGCAGGTATTTCTACGTCTGGAACAGGAGGGTTATCTATTGTTGTTGTTGTTGTTTGTTCAAAAGCAGATGTTAATTCAAAAACTTTTCTAATATTTAAACTAGATATAGATCCAGCAGTA
>Ga0209634_1001741_pt1 | contig 15777 bp, 26 predicted proteins | sample LinPmetageLP40_FD_184043 | JGI IMG/M metagenome (GOLD analysis project Ga0209634, IMG submission 184043) | Marine viral communities from the Pacific Ocean - LP-40 (SPAdes) (version 2) | ecosystem: Environmental > Aquatic > Marine > Oceanic | place: Pacific Ocean | collected 2010-08-26
AATAATGGATTTAAATGAAATAAAAGCTATCCTTAAAGAGGAAAAAGAAAAATTAGAATTTCAGAAAACGGTAAAGAAAGTTTACAGTAAACCTAAAGTTAACTATAATAAGTTAACACAACAGATGAAAAAAGCTGGACACTTAAAGGTTGGTTCACTTGATTTAAACAGACCTGAAAATATGTATCACTCAGATAAGGATACTGCTAGGTTTTTAGCCGACAGTCCTTATATGGATGCTTATAATGCCAATAAAATGGCAGATGGTGACTATTAATGAGAATATTAGTAGCAGCATACGAAGGGGTTAGAATCTTTTCAGACAGACCATACGGATATAAAAGATACCATGTACAATGGTCAGACGGAACAGAGGAAATGTTTTCCGGGTTATGGTATAGTGAGAAGAAAGTTAAAGCAATCGTGGAGAAAAAGGTCCATGGGTAAGCTTAGAAAATTATTTTTTGAATGGTTCGATAATCAGATTGAAAAGTCTTTCCAAAGAACGGCAAACAAAATTCAAAAAGAAACAGATAAAATAAATCAAGGGAGAAATAAATGACACAATATGATGAAAGAGTCGAACAGCAAAGACTTAAAATATTAGCTGATGAATGGGCCAAAGGTGTTAAAACACTACACGCGCATTCATTAAATTCAATGTGGTACGATGATAGACCAGAGGATACTGCAGAGGGTAAAAGAGTTATTGATAAAGAATTCAATGATGGTCTTGTTGAAAGAACATTAGCTGATAATACTGTAGTTCTATTTGAGAAGGACAGAATGTCAGGCGATGACTTAATTTCTGCATTTACGCAAAATAATTAACATTACGTGTTTACATTTGGAACTAGTTGTGGTATAATATACACATATTTAAAAATTGATAAGGATTAGATTATGAAAAAAACTAAAAGAAGTCCAGTGAGTACTTTAACTCATTCAACAAAAGAAGTAGCAATACATTTCCTCGCATGGAGAGAAAAACTAAAAGACCAATCAATGATTGGGCACAATGGTGGGCCGAAGTAATGGCTGTTACAGGTTTTTATATGGGGTCATTGCGATATGACCCAACTGGTAGGAAAAGAAAAAAACATGCGGCTAATAGAGTAAAAAAGAAGCCGATGGAATTTATACCTACCAGTAAAACTCAAATAGAAAAAATAAGAGCAAGACAAGAAGTTCAATATAATTCTTTAATGGAAGAATATATGAAAACTGGTAACTATCCGTCATGCGATACTTCTAAAAAAGAAACAATCAAATATACTGGCACCTTAGTAAAAGGAATTGCCACTATGCATAAATCAAATGCAGTCCCAGTTATTTCACAAGAAGAAGCAACTGATATTGCAAACATGAGAAGAAACTAATGAGCAACATGGAATTAAAAATGACTCATCTTGCAACAAGACAACCAGTTACTATAGATTTAACTGAAGACGAAATGCTCTTGGCAAAATCAAAAAGTGGTAATATCAATGAAAGTTGGGAAACAATGTGCAAGATGGTACATGAAAGAACCGGGTATGATATTATCGGTCAATTTGAAATTGACGCTTTAGGTGGGAGAGTATTTCACTAATGGGTTTTTTAACTAAACTACTTGATTTAATAGAGGCACTCATTGTAGGGTTCTTTAAATTAGCAATGGTAATAATTATTACAGGAGCAGTTATAATATTACTGGGGAACAATGGATAATTTATTCATAGCAATCTTCAGTATATTCGCAATTTTTATAATATATATGCAAACGCATATAATTCAAGAACAAAAACAAGGTAAATCAATTCGACTGCCTTGGGAAAAGAAAAGAAAACCATTCGATAAGTCGGATATCGAATACAGAGATGGAGATAATACATGAGCTTTTATAACATAGATGAAGTAATGGATAAATTAAAAGAAATGGAAAACAAATTAGATAAACTACTAGCTGGTGAAAAGGAATATACCTATAAACAGCATCATTCATTTTCAAATACTATTGACGATGAAAAGAGATACGCAAGTGTTACCATGAGAAATGATGGCGTTTGGTGTGTAGAAAAATTTATTAATGGTACGCTAATGGAAAGAATGCCATTACCAGGTAAGGCAGAAATATATGCTGAAAATGCAGCAGAGAATTTTGTCCTATTACCATAAACAGTTCGGCCGGGGCTCATCAACGCACTCCTTATCACCGCGGAGTCCTGGCCACTTTACATTCAATTAAAAGTATGGTATAATATAACAATATGGAAAAATGGTTTCACAATAACATAATAAAAATAACAATGATAGTTACCCTACCACTATGGGTGGCATTTATATCGCAATATATATAAGGAGAAATATGTCGATTAATAAGAAAAGAAAAAGAGGTCCAAGTTTAGATGATAAGTATCTAGGACCAGAGCCAATATATACTGCAGAGTCAGTATTTAATGATAGTAATTGGACGAAGGGCGCTTCGTGGTATAATTACTTTTATAAAACAAAAGATTACATGCCGTCTACATATCAGTTCGCAATAGATTATTGTGGGTACGATAAGAAGAAAGTTCAAGTACTTAAGAGACAAAAGGATTATAGATTCATGGGAGTCAATAAACAGATTAAGCTCTACTACAGAGGCTGGGTTTATTCAGATGAGCAACTCGAAAAGATGAAAGACTTTATTGATGAACAATATCAACTTGCTTTAAAAATGCAGAAGGTCGAAGAGGCACAAAAGAAAACTGTGGTTGTTATATCACCTGCAGAGAGAACAAGAAGAAAAGTATTGGAAACTATTCATCATGACTGGGATACTGAAATAGTTGACGGTTGGTTGGAAGGTAATTTCACACAAAAGTTCTCTGCCTATAACAGATGGAAGATGCATGGTTTAAAGGGTAACGCAATAAACATGTTTAAAGCTTTACTAGACGCTGAGTATGATAATATCAAGTCTGCATATGATAAAACATGTGACCAATGTGTAGAAGCTTATTCTAATTTCACTAAAGGTGAGAAAAACAAAATTTTAAAACAGTTCGAAGAAGTGTTCGAGGACTTGGATAGATTAAAGCTATCATTTAAGGCTTCAAAAACACCACGAACTAGAAAAACCAAATCATCAGATGCTCAAGTATCAAGGCTCCAGTATTGTGCTGAAGACATTGACGCAAAGCTAACCTCAATTAATCCAATAATGATACCGGGTAAACATAAGTTATTTGTTTATAATAAGAAGCAAAGAAAGCTTATGGAATATACAACCACGGCCATTGACGGATTCGTTATATCTGGTACATCAATAAAGAACTTTGATAAAACCAGTAGAGCAGCTACACTACGAAAACCTGATGAAATGTTACCAATGATTTTAAATAAGACTGAGAAGCAAATTGAAAAGCTTTGGGAAACAATTACAACTAAAATAACCAAACCCACAGGCAGAATTAACTCTGACTGTATATTAATGAGGACTTTCTAATGATAGGAATTGGAGAAAAGTTTCCTGCATTCTCACTTGCAGGAATCAATGATAAAAACGAATTTGTGAGAGTAGATGTAGAAGAAAACTATACGCCAATGAAACATGATTGGTCTGTGGTTTATTTTTACCCAAAGGATTTTACCTTTATATGCCCAACAGAAATTGCAGGTATGGACTGTTTAGTTCCACATGCGAATGTGATTGGTATTAGTGGAGATAATGAATTCTGTAAATTGGCTTGGAAAAAAGAGAATGAATTAATAGGTAATATTAATCATACACTTGCTGCTGATTGTGGATTAAATTTATCACATGAATTAGGTATTGTCGCAGAAGCTGAACCTGTTTGTTTAAGGGCAACTTTTATATTCGACAAATATAGAACCATACAACACATTTCAGTTAATGCTCTTGATACTGGCAGAAGTGCAAAAGAAGTATTAAGAACATTACAAGCATTACAAGCTGGTGGTTTAACTGGCTGTTCATTTGAGGTTGGCGATGACTTTGTCGGTTGAAATAGAAGGTAAGATAATGACCAAGAAAAGGTTCTCTATGGCTGTAGAAAAGCTAGTCGCTACAAAACATGGTATCTCTTATATAGACGCCGCGTGTATCATTATTGAGGAGAGAGGAATGGATTACTCTAACTTAAAAAGGTTATTAACACCATCACTCAAAGCTAAAATCGAAGACGAGGCCTCTAGGTTAAACTTAATCAAAGGCGAGAGGGTAAATACATTACCTCTGTAAAACCACAAAAGCCAAAGGCTTGGCATAACGACAAACAATGGCAAGATAACTCAGATGGCTGGGTTACTGCTATGAATAAATCAAAAGAAAAAAAAGAAGCGAAAAGAAAACTCCAGGATATGGAATGCAATCACGGAGACCTTGAATGGTGCGAAGGTTGTGCATATGATATGAATGGAGAACAAGTCGCATTCGAAGGAACAGATTATTAATGATAGACCCATTTGAATCATACAGATTATATAACGCTTTAAAGCTACATTTTGAAACTGATTACGATGCTTTAAAATACAACTTTAAAACTAATGCCTCTGCCAAGTCTTTCTTAAATAGAAAGGATAAATATTTTTTCGCAAAGATAGCAAAGGCACATGAAAAAGATTTAAAAGGATACTATGTCGCTAACTTTAAGAACGATGTTTCCTATGTAGGAGAAATGGTTAACGAAGTAGGCGAGAAGAATTATTTAGCTCATAAGAAAACACTTGAATCGCTAACGCATGTGTTTTCAAATGATATAAATAAACTAAGTGATATTAATGAAGTTGACTTTAATGGATTGTTTGAATCCGAAGATGGTCAACACCCATTAATAATACAGCTGTGGATGCAAGAAGAGATTAGTTTAGAAACTATTGTTATTCTTAATTCCATATTAGGGTTTATACCTAGAGAGTCCAAGAAAATATCGGATACATTAATTTGGCCTGATATTAAAAGGAAAATCGAAAAGTATACTCCCTTCGTAAGCTTTGATGTGATTAAGTGTAAAAACTTATTACAAAAAGGGTTTACAAATGCCACATAATGTGGTATAATATAACCTATATTATGAATAAAGTGACATACAATAGAAACGACTACATTAGAGTCGTAATACAATGCAAATACAACGGAGAAAAAATACAATGTCATTCGCAAATTTAAAGAGCACACGAGGCTCATCAATCGATAAACTCGTTAAAGCAGCAGAAGCTGTATCCACAAAACCAGAGGCTAATTCATATGATGATGACAGACTTTGGAAACCTACCAGAGATAAAGCAGGAAATGGTTACGCAGTAATCAGATTTTTGCCGGCTAAGGAAGGTGAAGATTTACCATGGGTAAGATATTGGGACCACGGTTTCAAAGGTTCTACTGGACTTTGGTATATCGAAAACTCCTTAACATCTATTGGACAACAGGACCCAGTATCGGAGTCAAACTCTGTACTATGGAACTCTGGAAGAGATGAGGATAAACAAATCGCTAGGGATAGAAAAAGAAGATTACATTATGTATCAAATGTACTAATCGTATCTGACCCAAGCAACCCAGAAAATGAAGGAAAGGTCAAACTGTACAAGTTTGGTAAAAAAATCTTTGACAAAATCATGGAAGCTATGCAACCTGCTTTTGAAGATGAATCACCTTGTAACCCTTATGACTTCTGGGAAGGCGCAGACTTTAAGATTAAAATCAGAAAAGTCGAAGGTTGGGTAAACTATGATAAATCAGAATTTGCTACACCAAGTGCTTTATATGAAGGCGATGAAGGAAGACTAGAGGAAACTTATGGACAACTTCATAACTTAGGCGACTTTTTGGAACCTAGTAATTATAAATCATACGATGAACTAAAATCTAAATTAAATAGAGTATTAGGTATCGATGCTGGAATGGAACCAACAACAGACCCATTCGCTAATGTTACTCCCAGTGCTGATGCACCTGGTATGACAGAAGCTGGGTCAGCGATGGACACTGCATCAGCAGAGACTTTCGGCCAACCAGCAGAGAGTGAAGCAGAAGATGATACATTAAGTTATTTTGCTAAACTAGCTAAAGAAAATTAAGCCTAAGGGTTTTTTTCGGAGGGCACTGAGGTGCCCTTTTTTTTATCTGTCTACTTGAAGTGAGTCAGTAACTTGATTTGTGTTATTTGTAATTAAGATTGTGTCTCCACCTTTAACAGTATCTCCACCTCTTTGTGCAATGTTTGTTTGACCACCTGATGCGGTTTCAGCCATTTTAAGTATGGCATTTTCAACTGAGAGTGTATTAACAGTCATACCTTCGATTGGACCTGGAGTTGACATTGATACCGTAGAGGTATTTAACTCTAGAGCACCTCTTAATTTAGTTATTGAGGCCACATGGGAATCCAAATCAGCTTGCATTGCAGCAAGGCCTTTGGTTTTAAAATTACTACCCATTGTGATTTTACCACCTTCCATAATTTTGGAATATTCTCTGGTGTAATTAACTAGGTTTTTAGTTAAATCTTGTATATCAAAATCAACTTTGCCTAAAGAGGATAATGAATCCACTGAATTAACAAAAGATTGAAATGCATCAGCACCTTTAGCAATCTGCTCTGCGTTCTCACCAACTGTTATTGCTTGTTGAACTGGTCCTTCTGAACCAGAAAAGAAATCTAGGATACCACCAACAAAGTCACCCACCGATGACGCGAAGGATCCTGAGGCAAATGTATTTAATCCGTTGCCTAAATTATTTAAAGCTCCAACAGCTCTTGCAGTATCTTTTGGGTCTATTTCTTTACCCATGGACAATAACTCTAGCACCTGGCTTTTAACATTAGCACCCATGTTTTCGCCAACTGCTTTAGCAAAGAATGAACCAACACCAAAGGCCACTAAACCTTTTTTCAATGAAACAAGTGTAGCTGAAACTTTTTTACCTTCCTCTGGATTTGCTCCTTCTATATCATTGATTTGTAATAATGTTTCAACAGAATCTCTTACTTGTATTGCTGATTCATTACTTGCTGCCTTTGCGAAGAATGAACCAACACCAAAGGCCGTTAATCCTTTTCCAAGCTCTTTAAGAGTATCACCTACTAATTCTGCATTTTCTTCGCTCGCATCAGGAAGGTTGGCTATGGATAAATATGTTGCTACTGCTTGTTTAACTGTTTCTGCATCTTCTGCATTTGAAGCCTTTGCGAAGAATGAACCAATACCAAAAGCTGTCAATCCAACACCAATAGCAGTTAATGCTTTAAATACTTTACCTGTATCTTCTGTATTAAGGTCTGCAATTCCCAGTAATGTTTCAACATTATCTACTATTCTTTGTGGCCATCCTTCATCTGAGAATTTATCTACTGCAACTGCAAAAGCTGAACCGGTTGCAAATACAGCTAAACCTAATCCAAGTCCAGTTAAATATATTAATAAGGCTCCGCCTTCCTTCATCATTTCAGCCTTACCACCTAACTCATCTTCCATGGTGGTAAGTACCATCATATTCTTTTTGATTTTCTCCATATCGGCATTTTCAAAGGCCGTAATGAGTTTAGGCACCTGCGATATGACTGCAGCAACTCCAACACCAATACCAAGTGCTGCAGCACCGACACCAGCTAATACGCCTGCAATTTTACCACCCATCATACCCATGCCGCCAGACTTTTCGTCTTTTTTATCTGCAGCACCAGTTTCTTTTGGTAATTTTTTTAATTCGTCTCTAATTTCTTCAAATATCGACATTGTCTCTTTATTGTCTTCCATCCCTTGGAGCTTTTGGGAATCAACAATGTCTTGGAAGTTTTCAAAACCAAATACCGTACGTGCTTGAAAGTCATTCATGACCTTCTGCATGTTTTTCATCTCTAATAGATGTCGCCTTGTATTACTGCCGTCAACTTCAATTTTGGTAGTCGATTGATTGTTCGACTCCATTACCTCAATTAACTTGGCAAAATCGCTTTTCCCAGGCGCCGGCTTTTTTGGTGTTTCTTCCATTTCTAATCCTTAATTGTTTTATTTACCGAAAGCTTTACCAGCTTCAGATATACCAAATGACCCCAATGTTACCACCACGAAAGATGTGTAAATTGTTTCAGAAACTTTTAAATCAATATTCCATACCAATGCTGTGATTAAATCGGTTATACCGAAACACATCATTAAAAAGAATGATATAAATCCTATGATTGCTTTTTCGTTTAAGTCATTGTTATCCAAGAATAAATCCATGAACTTTCTTTTACGAGGTCCTAGTCGCTCTGCAGCTTCTATGGCCTGTTCTTTCATTTCTTTGATTTGGTCTTCTTGTTCTCCAAGCTTATCAATCATAGCCATATACTTATCTAAGTCTATTTCTACTTCGTTTCTGCTGTTATCTTGGTTATCAGCCATTATCTTCTCCTCGAATTCATTTTTTGAATTCTTTCGTTTTCTTCTTTAATGTGCTCTTGTAGTAGAGATAAATAAATCTCCCTCTCCCACGGCACCATACCTTCTATTTCTGTTAGACTGTATTTGTGATGTTGCATTAATGCAAAATTAGTTTGGTAAAAATTCTCCAAACTCTCATGCGAGAGGCTTATGTAAAAAAACTATTCAGTCCTCTTAATTCAATCTCTTGTTTCTTACCACATTTACAATCATAATCAGCCTTATAATAAACTGCAGGTACTTCTTGCAAGAACAATTGTATTTTCTTAAATTGTTCACTGCTTAAACCCTCAACAAAAGAACTAAGTTCCTCTGGTGTTTCATCATCTGCATTATATACATTATCGTTATCAAATATGGAATCTATACATTTTACTATTAAATCCATAACGCCTTCAATAGAGCTAAGTTTTTCCATATCCATAGAAGTAATTAGCTCCAATGATGGATATCTCATTTCAACTCCAACTCCTGCTTCTTTATCAAGTAATATTGTACGCTCTTGTTCTTGATTTATTATCACAATATCGTCAACATTAATTGATATTGGTGTAAGTTCTTTACAATCTTCTTCTTGGCATTTAATCTGTATGTTCATATTTTCACCTACAGATTTTGCTCTTAGTTGTAAAAACAAATATTCAATATCAAAGACAGTTAATTTATCCATATCACCTATATCATAACATGATTCAATGATGTTTCTAACTGCCTTACTAATTTGTTGCATATCATTTGATTCTAAAGCAATCATTAATACCTTCTCCTCTCTTACGAGGAAAGGTCTCATACTAATTTTTTCTCCAGTAGATGGTAGTGTTACCACATACTGAGGAACATTCAATTTTGGCAAAGCCATAATATTCTCCTATATTAATTTAACTAGGTTAGTATATCCAAGGCTGCCCCAATCCCGCTTAATGCGGTTTTTAAAGGCCCTTGGGTTTCTACCCTATCGTAACTCATTGTTACGCTCAATTCCATTGGCCCAGACTCTGCAGCCTGGTCCAATTCAATACCAGTTACGGAAGTAGGAAACGCGTTTATAAGTTTCACTCCGTATGCTGGTTTATTTTTAACATCTAATTGTTGTATCACAACATCACATGTAAAATCTGTTTTATATCCTACTTGATAATTCTCTAAATTTACTATTGATGATACCCAATCGTCCATCATTTTTTTTATATAATAATCACTAGTCATTAAAAACTTTAAAGTAACATCTTCCTCTATAATTGCATAAGGAATTGGCACTACTTGTTTTTCTGCTTGATAATCTAATGTTGTTATCTGTTGTCCTGGTATAGTCGCGCCTTGGCATAATAGTGATATATCCCTTGGGTCACTAATTAAACTCTTAGCACTTTGACCACCAGCAAGAACACCTATTATTGCAGATGGGCTTAAATTTATTAATGATTGGGTTGGCGGTGTAAAGATTACATTAAATCTATTTGCTTTTGCTAGTCCGCCTCTTTTACCTATTGAGGACTTTAATGTATCTATTGTGCTCATTAACTTCTCGCGATTTTAGTACTTTCAGACCAAACAGCTGTTTTACTTTTCTTAGTAAATTGTTCTGTTGGTAAAAATACTGCTATTTCCCAATCAGCCATCTGTACTCTTGAAAACTGGGACTTAACATGTTTAGTTAAATAATGTTTAAAACATGGTTTAAATTCTTTATATTTTTTCACACCTTGTAAAAGACTGTAACGCATTTTTGTTATCCTAGTTGTTTCTCTTACCTTTGTTGGAGCTAATTTCATTAACTCATCTAAAAATTGTGCCCTAACATCTGGTCTTAAATAATGTAAATTCAATCCATAAAATCCATCAGCTGCTGGTTCAACCATAATCGTTAATGGGAACCTATCATAATATGGTAATGTTTTCTTATGTTTAGGGTCATAAAAATACATATACATATTACCACTAATGTTTCTTGTGGTTTTATCAAGAGCAGTATCCTTTAATACTTTAGCTCTGGATACATTACCTAATTCACCAACTTTCGTTTCAAACCATTTCTTTGAAGACTTGGTCCTTGCTGTGACCCCAGCTCTCTGAGCTTGGGCTTGTAATGTGTCGAATAAACTTGCCATATAATCTATTTATATAGGTTTTAGAGTACTTTGATGCCTAGATTCTTTAAAGTTTCTTCAGTCCATACTTGGAACTTCCAACCTTTATGTCTGGCAAATTGGTCGGCCGCTTCCCATTTGTCTTGATTCTTAATGTAATCTAATTGTTCATTAATATATCTTTTGGTTTTGCGTGACCTTTTCTTTGGTGGCTGTGTTTGAGCCTTAGGTTTTATTTCAATTAAATATGTTTCCTTATTATCCATTTGAATTAAAAGGTCGACATAGTACCGATGCAATTTATTATCGACTTGATATTTGTATGGTACTACTACTTCTTCACTATTCCATAGTTTTACCTTTGGATTAGTTTCGCACCAACGAAAAGCATTTCTTTCCCATAGAGAACGAAACACTACCTTGCTTGGATTTCCCAGATACTTATCCGGATTCTTTATTTTGTATTTCCCTTTGTAAGCCATTATAAATAAACCTATACATGTTTTATTTTATTTATAAGGGCAAGAATGACAGTAACTAAAGACAACGCGACAATACTTAGATTTCCATCTACTTTGGCATCAGATGCCGGAAAGGGAGGCAATCACATAAGGATTGCTATAATGGAACTACAGAACGCGGCCACAATAATCCCTTATGTAATACACTTACACTCGCCTATAGGCTTTGTTGTAACTGATGCTGGTAGTTATGGTTCCATAGAAAAGGGTATGATGGGCGCTGGCATGGATGCGATATTACAGAAGATTGGAGTTAAGAGTGGAGACCAAACAGGGTTAACGGAAGCTGATATAAAAGCTGCGGCCTCAACCAATACATCAATATTAGGTAATTTTCCAGGTCTTGACATGCTCGACAGAGGAGCAAGGATAAAGGCAATGGAAGCTGGTATTGCTGTAAATCCTAATACCCATGTAACTTATGATGGTCACGGACTTAGGAGCTTTCAACTTGACTTTAAACTAATATCAGAATCAAGTGACGAGGCTAAAACAATAGCGAAGATTGTTGATGTGTTAAGAAATTATTCGATGCCTGAATCAACAGGAACGGTATCAATACAATACCCTGCTAAATTTGAGCTAGAATTTTATAAAGGTGATAAGATAAATAAATTTATGCCAAAAATGATACACTGCCATTTAACTAGTTTAGGCACAACATATAATACAACATCAAATATTTTTCATGCTGATGGAGCTCCATTAGAAACTGATATATCATTACAATTCCAAGAAATAAGAGTTCTCACCAGACAGGATTTATATGGAGAAGATTTTGAGGGTATTGATTCAAATGAGACTGTAGTAGGAGGATAATATGAGCTTTTTTAAACAATTTCCAAAAGTAGAATATGATACTAATCGTAACGGTGTTGTGCAAAATATGGTTGACCTATTCAGACATGTTAGACCTTTACCTGCCTTTTTAGATAATATATCGGCTTATAAATTTTATGAAGTAATAAATGGAGAAAGACCTGATGTAGTATCTACAAGATTATATGGTACTCCTGATTTTTATTGGACATTTTTTGTTGTTAATGATTTTTTGCATGATGGATATAGAGCTTGGCCTATGAGTCAAGAGCAACTTCTTAATTATATGAATAAAGAATATAATGGATATGCAATCGAAACTAATCCAACAGCCAGTACAGAACTATTAAATAGCTTAGCAGGTAGGTTTACATTAGGAGAAACCATTACTGGTGCCACATCTAATGCAACAGGAACATTAACAAAGAAAAACATTGATATGAGTCAATTGGTAGTACAAAATGTTACTGGTGCCTTTATTGGGTTCCGTGACCCATTAAATTCAGTTAATAATGCAAATGAAGTAATAACTGGTTTTACCTCTGGTGATTTTGTAGATACATATAGAGTATTTAAATACGCAGACGCACCATATTACTATTACAGAGAAGAAGATACTAAATTTAAAAAACCTGTATCGAGTGCCGTTCATGTTGTTGGTGGCGTAGCCGATAGTGATTTGGCTTTTGTATCAAATAGAACACATGAATTTCTTTTAAACGAAGATAGGTCAAAAATAAGATACGTTGACCCTAACTATATTGCACAATTTGTAGATACATTTAAAAAAGCAATTAATAAATAATGTCAAGCATCAGTAATAGCGAACAAACAAATGCTACCAGGCCTGATTCGTATACGGTTGAGAAAGTACACCTATTCACAAATTTAAATGGAGATGACCAGTTTGTTGATTTAACATTTGTATCGCAGAACATTATTATTACAGAAGGTATTTCAACCATGGGTATTTCCCTTGATGTAACCATTTTAGATGCGGCAGGAATACTTGAAGGTTACAAGGTGATGGGCAATGAAAAGGTCCTTGTACAAATCTCTCGTCATGATGTTGCGTCTAAAACCAAAAACGAATATATTTTAAATTTAAGAATAGCTAATATTGGTAACTATTCCAGATTAAAAGATAGTTTGCAAACCTTTACACTTACATGCGTTTCAGATTATGTTTATAATAATAATTTACAGACTATTACAAATCACTTTGAAGGTTCAATTGGTGGTTCTATTAAAAAACTATGTGGTCAATTAAAGATAAACAAAGACAACCTTCAAATAAATGAAGAAACTAATATTGCCTTTGGTGTATATCCTAGATTAAAACCTCTTTCAGCCATTAAATGGTTGTTGCTTAATGCTACAGATGCTCAAACACCATTTTTCTTTTACCAAAGAATAGCAGATAATAAAATAGTATTAGAATCATATAAGGATATGGTCGAAAAAGAAGTCTTTGATACATACAGATATGCTCCATTTTTTTCAGAGGGCATTGACACTAAAGAGTTTGAAAAAAGGTACGAAGAAGAAAGGAAAAAAATTACAACTGTATCATCTGATTTAAATATTTCTCAATTAAGGTCAGTCGCTGATGGGGCCTATGGTTCAACATTACACACAATTGATATTGCGACAAAGAAGTATTCCAAAGATGTTGATTATAGTTATACAAGAAATGAAAAACTTAATCCTAATGATTCCATATCTGATAATATGAAATTAATGGATAAACCTATGAAGGATCACAAAGAGGGTAAAAACTTTTTCGTGTCTCAAAATTCATTAGCCTTTGATGATGGCAAAAACAAACCAAATTATAGTGGAGCGATAACAAAAGGATATTTAAATGCCCATTCATATTTAAAGAATTTAAACACGATAACTTTGGATATAACCATCGCTGGTGATTTTACTTTAAAACTTGGCGATAAAATTAATGTAGACATCAATAGAGCGGGTTCTGATTCAAAAGAAATACCAATTGATGTGTATTTATCAGGTAATTATATAATAACTAAAATAGTACATAAGTTTGCCGTTAACTATAGCATGATATTAACAATACAGAAGGATTCATTTACAGACAGCATTGATAAGATTATAGAAATAAAAGATAGACCGAAGGTAACATAATGAGAGCAGATGATTTTACAACACAACACTTTACTTGGTTCACAGGTATCGTTGAAGATATTAATGATACTAAAAATTTAAATAGAGTAAAGGTTCGATGCCTAGGTTATCACACTACTGATAAGAGTTTTCTACCAACAGCGAAATTACCATGGGCAACTGTAATAATGCCTGTAACATCAGCTTCTATTAAAGGCAATGGTGGTAATCATCATTTGGAGGTAAATTCATGGGTCGTAGGATTCTTTAGAGATGGCCCAAGTGCTCAAGACCCTATGATTATGGGTTCAGTTGCCACACAAACGGATGGCACACAAGATATACCATCGACAAGTAGTACTACAAATAAGGTACATCACACAAAGGCTGGACATAAAATAGAATTTGAGAATAAAGATGGCGATGAAAAAATTACTGTACAACATGCAAAAGGTGCAAAAATAACTATTGATAAAGATAATAATCTTTCTATTACAAATAGTGGCACAACAAAGATTGATTCAGATGGTGCAATAAATATTGAATCTGATGGTATAATAACACTTAAATCTTCTGTAAAAACTACTGTAATATAATGACCACGCCAAGTATATCATTACCAGCCTTAGAATGTCCTGATGTAATATTACCTACACCGGCCAATTTAGCTAATTTATTTAAAGGTTTGGCTTCGCATGCCTATACCTATGATATTCAGGAACTTAAAGATACATTAGATAAATTAAAAGAAGATGTGTTGGATATATACGACCCTAAATTTGAAAAGATAGAAATACCAGAATTAGAATGGGAGATTATTACAACGCGATTAGCGGCCGAATATCCAATGTATGTTCAACAAAAGATATTAGAACTTATAAACAGTATTATACCAATTGAGTTTAATGTAACAATACTTGGTATCACTATCGACATACTAGAATTTTTAAAAAATCCAAGTGCTGTATTAGATAACATAAAACTAGAAGAGATAGATAGTATATACGATTTAATACCAGAAGAGTATAAAGTATGGGATAAATTTGAAACAGCTGACTTTAAAAAGGAATCAGTAAGAAATTATTTAAGGTCTGAAGTCGCAAAGAAAATGAATTTACTTCTCTTCGGTGGGTTTAATGACCTAATTGGTAAATTTGATGAGATATGGTCAGCATTAGGATTGCCTAGCATACCAGCATTAGAAACATTAGATTTAATTGCTTTAATAAAGGATAAATCACTAGAAGAATTAGAACAAATAGAAATATTTGGATTTAAATTAACTGATTTATTAGGTGGAGAATTTAAGGATAAGGTAGAAATACCAGAGTTTAAAAAAGAAAGATTACTTAAAAAGGCAAGAGAGTTTGCTGAAGAATGGCAAACATATTTAATTAAAACTTGGATGGAAAAGGTAACGGCTTTCTTTGATGCGATAGGGCTGGGTGCATTAACACAATGGTTAACATTTACATTCTGCGACTTCCTCTCACTAATAGGATTTCCAAAAACAATTGCGTTACCTGATTCTATTACCGAAGTAGTAAATAGTGTAGAAAATACGCTACCCACCACAACTGTGACAGTATAGGTATAAATAGATATATGGCAGGAATAATTCAATCAGATAAAAGTATCACAGGTGATATAACAAAGGCTCGAATAGTTTCCAGAAAGAAACCACATAGAGACCTAGACTTATCCCTTAAAATACATCCGATAAGGAAAGATATTATACCTTTAAAGGACGATAATGCTATCAAGAATGCATTAAGAAATTTATTGGTAAGTAACTTTTATGACAG
>Ga0209634_1001742_pt1 | contig 15774 bp, 10 predicted proteins | sample LinPmetageLP40_FD_184043 | JGI IMG/M metagenome (GOLD analysis project Ga0209634, IMG submission 184043) | Marine viral communities from the Pacific Ocean - LP-40 (SPAdes) (version 2) | ecosystem: Environmental > Aquatic > Marine > Oceanic | place: Pacific Ocean | collected 2010-08-26
TTACTTGGCTAGTAAGCAGCTGAAGAGATTCCTTCGCATCTCCTAAGACTGCAACCTCACACTTTACATTTTTGTTTACCTCTGAAGGATCTATTTCCAGATGAATAATTTTTGCCTGCTTGGCATATCTGCCGAGGTCTCCAGTTACCCGATCATCGAATCTCATTCCCACCGCTATCAGCACATCGCATTCATTGGTGAGTATATTCGGGCCATAGTTGCCATGCATGCCTACCATGCCCATATGAAGATGGTGTGTGCTTGGCAGGGCTGAAAGCCCCAACACAGTAGATGCTGCGGGAATATCTGCTTTCTCAATTAGCTGTTTAAGTTCATCTTCTGCTTCGCTCAATATGATTCCTTGACCCCATATCAAAAATGGTTTCTTTGCATTATTGATCAGGACAGCTGCTTGCGCTATGGCGCTTACCTCTACTTTTGGGACAGGATTATAGCTTCTGATGTAGTCACATTTTTTGTAAGCAAATTCAAAATTTTCCAATTGGGCATCTTTCGTGATATCGATCACCACTGGTCCGGGTCTGCCAGACTTCGCGATGTAAAATGCTTTTGCAATGGCCTCTGGGATATCTTCGGCTTTTGTGACTTGAAAATTCCATTTTGTTACAGGCATAGATACTCCGATCACATCTGTTTCTTGAAAAGCATCTGTTCCCAATAGATGTGAAGCCACTTGACCTGTGATGCAGACCAATGGCGTAGAATCTATCTGCGCATCGGCAATGCCTGTGATCAAATTGGTAGCACCTGGTCCTGAAGTAGCGATGACTACACCTACTTTACCAGAGGATCTTGCGTACCCTTGCGCTGCATGGATGGATCCTTGTTCATGTCTGGTGAGGATGTGCTTGATCGCATCGTCATATCTGTGAAACGCATCATAAAGTGGCATGATGGCTCCTCCGGGGTAACCAAAAAGCAAATCAACTCCCTCATAGATCAGTGACTCAACTATAGCGTCTGCGCCTGATAACGTAACCGTTTTAGTTTTCTTTGCAGTTTTCGGAAGCAATGTTTCTGTCGTACTCATAGCTCTTATTTTATAAGTCAGTTACACATCCTAATGAGGCAGATGCTACTTGTTTGGCATATTTGTAAAGGACTCCACTGGTCGCCTTCAGTGCAGGCGCAGTCCATCTTGCCTTTCTCTTGGCCAGTTCATCACTTGATATCTCCAAATCAATGGTGTTGTTGACTGCGTCAATGGAAATCACATCGCCATCCTGTACGAGTGCGATGGTACCTCCGTCTTGCGCCTCCGGACTCACATGCCCCACTACAAATCCATGACTTCCTCCTGAAAATCTTCCATCTGTAATCAAGGCAACATCATTGCCCAGTCCAGCTCCCATGATGGCGGAAGTAGGCTTGAGCATTTCTGGCATCCCTGGACCTCCTTTGGGGCCTTCATAGCGGATTACCACCACATTTCCTTTTGCCACATTACCAGATTGGATGCCTTCTATTGCTAAAAATTCGTTGTCGAAAACAACGGCAGTTCCTTTGAATTTCTCTCCTTCTTTCCCTGTGATTTTAGCGACAGCTCCTTCGGTAGCTAAGTTGCCATATAGTATTTGAATATGTCCGGAGGATTTCAAAGGGCTACTGATGGGTAAAATCACCTTTTGCGCCTCACTGAGGGCAGGCACTTCACTAAGATTCTCAGCAACTGTTTTTCCTGTCACGGTCAAACAAGTTCCATCTATCATTCCTTCTTTCAATAAATATTTCATTACAGCTGGCGTGCCACCTGCTTCATGAAGGTCTTCCATGAGATATTGACCACTTGGCTTTAGATCTGCGAGCAAAGGCGTCTTATCGCTTATGCGTTGAAAATCTGCCAAGGTCACTTCGACATCTACACTTTTGGCTATGGCTATCAGGTGCATCACCGCGTTTGTTGACCCGCCAAGTGCCATGATTAGTGTAATGGCATTTTCAAAAGCAGTCTTAGTCATGATATCCCTTGGCTTGAGATCTTTTTCAAGCAGGACTCTGATGGCTTTGCCTACATTGGCACACTCGGTATTCTTATCTTCGCTTACTGCAGGATTAGAAGAGCTATAAGGCAAGGACATGCCCAAAGCCTCAATAGCCGAAGCCATGGTATTGGCGGTGTACATCCCACCACAAGCTCCTGCTGCTGGACAAGCGTTTTTGATGACTCCTTTATAGTCTTCATCAGAGAGATTTCCTGAAAAGTGTTCTCCAAGTGCTTCAAATGCAGAAACGACATTCAGTTTTTTGCCTTTGTAACAGCCTGGAGCGATTGTTCCTCCATAGAGTAATATTGAAGGACGATTAAGCCTTCCCTGCGCCATCAAGGCACCAGGCATGTTTTTATCGCAGCCCACCACTGTCACTAAACCATCGTAGTAGTGTGCCCCAGCAACTGCTTCTATCGAATCAGCGATGATGTCGCGAGACACAAGTGAATAGCGCATACCTTCTGTTCCATTGGAAATCCCATCACTTACCCCAATCGTGTTGAAAATCAACGCTACCAAATCGTGTTGCTGAACACTTGCCTTGACGTCCTTTGCTAAGTCATTCAAATGCATGTTGCAAGTATTGCCCTCATATCCCGTGCTTACGACTCCTATTTGTGCCTTCTTCATGTCTTCTTCTGTTAGGCCCACACCGTATAGCATCGCTTGAGAAGCAGGTTGAGTAGGATCTTGCGTTAGTCGCTGACTGTATTTATTCAATGTCATGGCTGTTAGATTACGGTGGAGGATTGCTTGTAATGACCTACGACAGTCATACTGTAGGCCTTTGATAATTCAAAGCCAATGGTGTCCTGCCATTCTTTATTGAAACTTTTGTCATCCAAAGAAGCAATACCTGCTACCTCTACTGCCGTGCCAGTGAAGAATGCACCATCTGCATTGTCCAAATCACCCAGCGTGTATTGCCCTTCTTCAACGTGATATCCTAAGTCTCTTGCGATGTCTATTATTGTAGATCTGGTGATGCCGGGCAATATATTTCCTCTTTTAGGTGTGAAGAGCTTTCCGTCTTTCTCAAAAAAGAAATTGGCTCCAGGGCCTTCGGCAATAAATCCATGTTGATCCAACAAGAGCGCTTCGTCATAGCCTTTAGCCTTGGCATCTGTTGATGCTAAAATAGAATTGGTGTAATGACCAGTCACCTTAGCTTCGACATGGCAAGACTTAGGATTTGGTCTTTCGAAATCAGAAGTCATCAGCCGCTGTGTTCCGTCACCTAGATACTTGCCCCAGTTCCAAGCGCAAATAAAAAGGTTTGACTCTTCCGCAGGCACGAGTGCCATATTTTCACCTGGATACACTAAAGGCCTGATATAAGCATCCGACAGGTTGTTCATGTCCAAAAGCTGGAGGGTGATGCTCATCAATTCTTCGACATCATAACCTACTTTGAGGTGAGACTTTTTCGCTGAGAACAATAGCCTGTGATAATGCTCTTCCGACTTGAATACACGGGTTCCTTCTTCGGTTTTATATGATCTTATCCCTTCAAAGACGCCATTCCCATAGTGGAGTGACTGACCAAATAAGCTAGTCTGTGCATCTTTAGCCAATATGAAATTGCCATTGAGAAATACTTTTGTGTTGTCTGCGTAATACATGTTCTTAATTTTTGTAAACCTATTTTTTCATTTGTGTCTTTCAGAATCGCAATATTGGTTTGTTACTATCGCTATTCTTCCCATTTATTTGTTATACAATTGATTTTCAGTTATTTATGATTTATCTATTTACAATTTCAAATCACAAAAAAAGCCTTTCTCTGTTGGTGAGAAAGGCTTTTTGTTTTTTACAAATTATCCTATTCTCACCCCGATGACGGAGTAATGACGATAATGACAATTGCTATAATGATGTTGTTATACATGTTCGTTTCTAATTTTTAGTCATAAAAAAAGCCTTCCCGATTTGGGAAGGCTTATGATATTTATAAATCAACTATAGCACTTCCCTACCTCCTGTCAATAATGACAGAGACGATAATGTTGGCGATTGCTATGATGTTATTTGTGCTCATTTTGTGCATCAAAGGAATATGGAAAATATTTCATTTCAAAATAAAATGAAATATTTCTTAAAACCAACTATCCCGGGGCAGAGCCATCGGGGTAGTTCGCTGGTTTTATTTTGACCTGAAGGATCAAAAATATTTAGATTCCTGCCTTCGAATGACGACTTTAGAGGAATCCCGATGCAAGCATCGAGGAATTCTCTAGATTAAATTTTGTTATTTCAACGTCTTGAACTTCTCTTGCATAACTTGCTGAACTGGTCGGTTTTCTATTTTGCTTTTCAGCCAAGAAAGAATATCCAAATAAAGGAAAGGTCTGCGCTCAGAGATGTGATCCTTATAAAGAGATATCCTATCATGTAATAATTGAAATTCATTTTTGAGTTCGTTAGGCTTTATTTTGCCCGATTTTCTTAAGAACTGAAAGATTTCCTTTTGCACAGCTTGTTGATCATTCATCTTACCAATAAACTGAAACGTTGACTTAATTTGATACTCAAGTTGTTGATCTTCGCCCGCGTCAAAATGCGCTATCAAATTGAGTATCCTTGCAAAACAATGAATATCCTCACGCAGGTTAACTTCTTTAAAGTTCACAATTTTATTAAGGTAGTGTATGGCTTTGTGATTATCACCACTGCCAAAGTATAGCGTAGCTATCTTGTAATAAAACAATAGGAGTCGTTCAGCATCAATTTTTGTACTGTATTCATCAAGTTTGACTAACAACTCAGGAATGAGCTTCACTCCTTCATCGAAACTGCCTTCCATAAAATGCTTGTTGGCTCTTGATGAAAATAAGAATTTAAAAACCAGTACTTGTGTATTTAGATCTTTGACTATTTCCTCATTGTGTTCCAAAGCCTCCAGCTCAGAGAGTACATCACAGAACCTCGAATAATATTGCAGATGGAAAAGTGCTGACAGCAGATTGTGATATCCTTTAATGAATTGTACTGGCTGTCTTTTCGCCATTTCAGGATTATTCTTGAACAATTCTATCCAAGAATTTGCATGCTTATAACAGTTGGGGAAATTTTGGATAATCGTGTTGAACCAAACATGACATTGATGAAAATGTAATTGCTCATAGAAGTTGAGTGATCCAATGTTGACCTCTGGTATATTATCATCAAAATATTTCTGAACCCCTTCAATATCTCTTTCATTCTTCGCATGTCCGTTTTTCAAGTACAATCCATACAGGTTCAATGCCAAGTTTGAGAGTTTATTACTTGAATAAATGATGTTTGTTGTTTCATTTACTTCGTTGGTAAGCTCTTCCGCTCGAGTATCGATACTTCTGGTGATGTAATGTGATTCTATGAGTTTCTCAAATTCCATCATTTCTAGTGCCAGCGTATGATGTTTCGACTCCTTGGCTACATTTTTTGACTTTTCTAGTAATTTTAAAGCCTGTTTGTAGAGTCCTTTGTTGTACAATATCTTCGCATGATCCAAACTTTCACGAAGCTGAATATCAATATTTTGATTGCTATGATAATGGCGAAGACTGGACAATACTTGCTTATACAAATGCGCCTTTTGATTCGAAAATTGAACCTTCTTAATACTCGGCACTTTGTTCAATATTGCCAAATCATCATATGACTTCATGGACTCCATGGCATCAAAAAGTTTGATGAATTTGACATCATCCGTATTGCCACTTCTATTTACAAAAAGTCTAAAATGTCTTTTCTCAGTCTTAGTTAATGACTTTATCAACTCAAAAAGTGGATCAATTTTATGGTTTGCCATCGTAATTGGAAATATTATAAGCTACTAATAATCAGATATTTACCTATATAAATTTAGCTTTTTGAAATAGTAGATGTTCTTGCGAATCATCTTGTCAATTTTTTCACGCACTTTATATTTATCACATCCTATAATTGGTAAAAGACTACAAAAGAGATCAAATAAACAATGGATCAACAAAAAATAGAAATATTTGACACCACCCTTCGAGATGGCGAACAAGTCCCAGGTTGTAAGCTAAATACTCCAGAAAAAGTAGCGGTTGCAAAACGGCTTGAAGCACTTGGCGTTGATGTCATTGAAGCTGGTTTCCCAATTTCTAGTCCCGGAGACTTTGCCTCAGTTGCAGCACTTGCTTCTGTGATCAAGGATGCTACGGTTTGCGCACTGAGTAGAGCTGTTGATAAAGACATCATCACAGCAGCTGAATCACTTAAAGGAGCCAAACGTCCAAGAATCCATACTGGAATAGGCACCTCAGAATCGCACATCAAGGATAAGCTCCTAACTACTCAAGAAAAAGTGGTGGAACGAGCTATCGCAGCCGTATCTCTGGCAAAGAAGTATGTAGAAGATGTGGAGTTTTATGCTGAGGATGCTGGTCGGACAGACAATACGTTCTTGGCTTACATCTGTGAAAAAGCAATCAAAGCTGGAGCCACCGTTCTAAACATTCCAGATACGACTGGATACTGTCTTCCAGATGAATATGGTGCCAAAATCAAATTCTTACGACAGAATGTAAAGGGTATAGAAAACGTTACGCTTTCTACTCATTGTCACAATGACCTGGGGTTGGCAACTGCCAATTCTATTGCAGGCGTAATCAATGGCGCCACACAGATCGAGTGTACCATCAACGGTATCGGAGAACGCGCAGGGAACACTGCACTGGAGGAAGTGGTAATGGTGATGCGCCAACATCCTGACCTCAATAAATACACCAATATAGATACCAGACAGCTCAATGAGTTGTCTAGATATGTTTCAGATACCATGCGCGTTCCTGTTCAGCCCAATAAGGCCATAGTAGGTGCCAATGCATTTGCACATTCGTCTGGCATACATCAAGATGGTGTGATCAAAAACCGTGAAACGTACGAAATTATTGATCCAAAAGACGTAGGTGTAGATCATTCTTCGATAATTCTTACTGCCAGAAGTGGAAGAGCTGCCCTAGCCTATCGATTAAAAAACATTGGTCACGAATTGACTAGAGATGAACTTGATGTGGTTTACTCAGGATTTTTGAAAGTAGCGGATAACAAGAAAGAAGTCTTTGATGATGACTTACATCAATTGGCTGAAATGAGAACAAAAATAGCAGTATAAATAAATGGGAAAGACATTATTTGACAAGGTTTGGGACGCACATGTTGTCAAACAACTTGAAGGTGGTAACGAGGTTCTCTACATCGACAGACACTTAATTCATGAAGTGACCAGTCCACAAGCATTTGAGGAATTGAGAACTAGAAACTTGCCCTTATTCAGAAAAGAACAAATGATCGCCACTCCAGATCATAATATTCCTACAGAAAATCAACACCTTCCGATTAAAGATGTCCTCTCTAAACACCAAGTTGATACATTGGTGAGGAATTGCGAAGATTTCAATGTTGAACTTTATGGACTCGGTCACCCCTATCAAGGCATCGTTCATGTCATCGGCCCAGAATTGGGAATCACCTTGCCTGGCCGAACGATGGTCTGTGGCGATAGCCATACTTCTACTCATGGGGCATTTGGCGCAATTGCATTTGGAATAGGTACTAGTCAAGTAGCTCAGGTGATGGCAAGTCAGTGTCTCTTGCAGACCAGACCAAAAACTATGAGAATTACCGTTGATGGTGATCTAAATCAAGGCGTATTGGCGAAAGATATTATTCTCCACATCATATCTCAGCTTACAGCCTCTGGTGGGACGGGTTACTTTGTAGAATATGCAGGTAGTGCTATCTCCTCTCTCTCTATGGAGTCCAGAATGACCATTTGCAATATGAGCATCGAAATGGGTGCCAGAGGTGGCATGATCGCTCCTGACCCTGTGACCTATGAATACATTAAAGGGCGTGAATTTGCTCCCAAAAGTATCAACTATACCAATGCAATCAAGTATTGGGAAACCCTACATTCAGATACTGATGCTGAGTTTGACAAAGAATATCACTTTGATGCAAAGGACATCACGCCAATGCTCACCTATGGCACCAACCCTGGGATGGGTGTGAAAATCACTGATAATATTCCCAATGATCTTGGCGCTGGAAATCAAGATAGTTTCAATAAGTCATTGAATTATATGGGATTTGAGCCAGGTGAATCTTTGATTGGTAAATCTATTAGTCATGTTTTTATTGGAAGTTGTACCAATTCTCGAATAGAAGATCTCAGAGTAGTTGCTGATTTTGTCAAAGGAAAAAAGAAATCAGTTTCTGTGAATGCTATGATAGTACCTGGATCGAAACAAGTAGAAAAACAGGCCAAAGAAGAAGGATTAGATAAAATTCTTGAAGATGCTGGATTTGTTCTGAGAGAACCTGGCTGTTCGGCATGTCTTGCCATGAATGAAGATAAAGTACCAGCAGGTGCCTATTGTGTATCTACTTCCAATCGAAATTTTGAGGGGAGACAAGGTCCTGGTTCAAGAACTTTATTGGCCAGCCCACTGGTGGCAGCTGTCACGGCTATAGAAGGGAAGATTGTAGATATTACTAAACACTTGAATTAAGATGGAAAAATTTAATAAAGTAATATCACAAGCTGTTCCACTTCCCAGTCAAGATGTGGACACCGATCAGATTATTCCTGCTCGCTTTCTAAAAGCCACTTCCAGAGAAGGTTTTGGTGATAATTTGTTTAGAGATTGGAGATATAACGCAGACAATATGCCTAAAAAAGAGTTTGTACTTAATAACAGTACTTATTCAGGAAAGATACTCGTAGCTGGTCGAAATTTTGGTTGTGGTTCTTCTAGAGAGCATGCCGCTTGGTCTTTATATGATTATGGTTTTAGAGTAGTGGTTTCCAGCTTCTTTGCTGACATTTTCAAAGGCAATGCCTTAAACAATGGTTTACTTCCTGTACAGGTGACTGAGGGATTTTTAAGCCAATTGTTCAGCGCAATAGAAGGAGATCATTCAACCAAATTGTCAGTCGATTTAGTGCAACAAACAATTTCTTTCAGTGATCAGTCTGCAAGTTTTGAAGTCAATTCTTATAAAAAGGAATGTCTCTTGAATGGCCATGATGACATTGACTATTTAGTAAATATTAAAAATGAAATCGAGGCCTATGAAGCCTCATCGATCACAATATAATGGGTGTACATAAAAAAATAGGAATGCTTCCCGGTGATGGTATCGGTTCAGAAGTAGTCGCAGAAGGCAGAAAAGTGCTAGATGCCATCGCAGAAAAATTCGGACATCAATTCGACTATGCCTACGGTGATGTAGGGGCTGTCGCAATTGATAAAACTGGCGACTCCCTTCCAAACGACACATTGGCAATTTGTGAGCAATCAGATGCCTTCCTATTTGGGGCCATTGGTCATCCAAAGTATGACAATGACCCATCAGCCAAAGTGAGGCCTGAACAAGGGCTTCTTAAACTAAGAAAAAATCTTGGTCTATACGCCAATATCAGACCAGTCTCAGCATATGATAGTCTGATTCATATGTCTCCACTGAAAGCCGACAGAATCACAGGGGTAGATTTTGTGGTATATAGAGAGCTTACTGGTGGAATCTATTTTGGTAAAAAAGGAAGAACTGAAAATGGTGCCTATGATCATTGTACGTACGAAAACTATGAAATAGATCGTATTACACACTTGGCATTCAAAGCTGCTCAGAACAGAAATAAGAAATTGATGCTTATTGATAAAGCCAATGTCTTAGAGACTTCAAGGCTTTGGAGAGAACGTGTTACTAAAATAGGCGCAGAATATCCTGAAGTTACTCAAGAGGCGATGTTCGTGGATAATGCAGCCATGCAAATGATCCAGAACCCTAAACAGTTTGATGTGGTACTCACTGAAAATATGTTTGGTGATATCATCTCTGATGAAGCCAGTGTGATTAGCGGATCTATGGGACTACTTCCTTCTGCATCCATTGGAGATAAGACTGCTATGTTCGAACCCATTCATGGTTCCTATCCACAAGCTACTGGGCAAAACATCGCCAACCCAGTAGCGACCATACTTTCGGCAGCAATGCTGTTGGACCACTTGGGGTTAATAAATGAAGCTATAGATGTAAGGCAAGCAGTGAAGTCTTCATTGATCAATGGTATGGTAACTGAAGATCTTTCAAAACACAGTGGCTATGGTACTGATCGTGTGGGTGATTTTATTGCCAATTACATTCTTGATGGCATGGAATCGTGCTCTCAATCTAATATCAAAATTGGTCTGAGTACCATTATTTAAGATAATGAGGTCAAAAATGGTTGGTGAATTTTGTTTTTAGATTGTTTATATTTAAGCCAGATTCAAACTCTCCGTTCTTACACGCTCAATATCTTGTATAGTCTTCGCTACCGGAGTACCCAAAAGTCTTGATCCATCATCTGTGATAACAAAGTCCTCTTCGATACGAATCCCGCCAAAGTCTTTGTAAGTTTCGAGTATCTCATAATTGATGAAGTCAGTACATTTATTCTCTGCTTTCCACATATCTATCAACGCTGGGATGATGTAGATACCAGGTTCTACGGTGATTACAAAATCCTTTTCTAACTCCTTGCCTAGTCTCAGGGATTTCAATCCAAACTCAGCTGACTTAGGCTCGCAGTAGCCTACATATTGCTCACCCAAGTCTTCCATATCGTGAACATCCAAACCCATCATATGCCCTAGTCCACACTGAAAAAACATCGTATGTGCTCTGGCATCAAGGGCTTCATCTATATCTCCTTTCATTAGACCTACATCCGACAGTCCCTCCACCAATGTTCTGCATGCTAATAGATGAACATCTCTATATTTGACCCCAGGCTTGAGTGCAGCTATTGCTGCCTCATGTGCATTGAGCGTAATTTGATAAAGTTCTCTTTGACGCTGTGTAAATTGACTACCTACTGGAAAAGTTCTGGTCATATCACCAGCATAGCCCATATCGGTTTCTGCTCCAGTATCACAAAGTACCATATCTCCGTCCTTGATACGATTGCCATGATAGTGATTGTGCAGAATCTGACCATCCTTGCTGAAGATAACTGGGAACGATAAATACCCTCCACCACTTGTTGCCAGGTGCTGAATCTTACCCACTACCTCAGCCTCCACCATACCTTCTTTGGTGTATTGCATGGCACCCAAATGCATGGCAGCAGTAATATTCACCGCCTTTTCTATTTCAACGATTTCCTCAGCTGACTTATAAGATCGTAGGGAGACAATTGCCTGAATAAGCTCAACAGAAGCTCCAGTGCTTATCATATTCATAGGAGAACCCAACCACTCACTAAGCTTTAATTGATTATCTGTACGATATGGAGGTATATAATGAACCAGCCCATTTAGGGATTCCGTAATTTTTCGAGTTGGGGAAGTAGTATTCACTCCACACTTTTGAGCCAACTGTTTTATAGTCGGTTGTGGTCCAGTCCATACTATATGGTCGATCGTGAGTTCATCACCAAAAATAATTTCCTCACCAGTATCACAATTGATCAGTCCCGTAAGCCCAGGTAGGCTAATTCCAAAAAAGTAAAGAAAAGAACTATCCTGCCGGTAATGATACCAATTGTCCTTGAAATTGATACTGCTTTCGTCATTTCCCAGAAGGACGATGATGCCGGAGCCAACTTTTTCTTTGAGTAGTTTTCTCCTTTCTATATAGGTTGGTGCTGAGAACATAAATACTATTTTTTTGAATCGATCGAAAGGTCTTTTCCTCCAGGCTCTAAGTTAGTAGAAATATATCTGAACATCGTTTCGTAGAGGTGACGAGAAGTACCTTCTCCCTCCCATATCCCGTGAGAACGATTTGGATAAGACATCAATGAGAATATTTTGTTGTGTTTGACCAATTCATTGATAAGTCGTTCGGTTCCCTGATAGTGTACATTGTCGTCACCAGTTCCATGAATGACCATCAGATTTCCTTGAAGATTTTTAGCGTGAGTGATAGGAGATCCTTGTTTGTAGCTTTCAGGTTTTTCGGTGATCAATCCTGAATATCGCTCTTGATAAATGTTGTCATAAAGTGTTTGATCAGGAACTGGAGCTACCGATACGCCTGTTTTGTAAATCTCTGGATAACGGAACATCATGTTCAAAGTCATGGACCCGCCTCCACTCCATCCCCAAATTCCAATTCTGTCTGGATCCACAAATGAGTACCTGTCTATTATCGCTCGTGCCGCATCTGCCTGATCAGCGGAAGCCTGTACACCTATTTGGCCGTGAACTGATTTTCTCCATTCCCTTCCTTTTGGTCCAGGTGTTCCTCTGTTATCTACGTTCATTACGATGTATCCATTTTGCGCTAAGTACAAATGATATAAATACCTGTTCCTCCCCCAAGTGTCTTGAACAGTTTGTCCTGCTGGCTCGCCATATACATAAAAGAAAACAGGGTATTTTTTATTCGGATCAAAATCAGTAGGCTTGATCATATATGCATCCAAAGATGTTCCATCCTTGGCTTTTACTGAGAAGAATTCTGTTTCATTTTTGGCAATTTTACTGATCTGTGCTTTCAAGCCTGTATTATTCACCAATATTCTCACAACTTTATGGTCGGGTAAACTAATCAATGAAGTCGTAGGTGGCACTCCTGCCTTGGAGAAAGTGTGGATTGCCCATTTAGCATTGGGACTTATATCATAGCTATTAAAGCCAGCCAAATTATCTGGAGTAAGTCTCTGTGGCTTGCCTTTACGAGACATTGAACTGCGGTATAAATACCTTTGTGAAGCATTGTCAGGAGAAGCACGATAGTACAAATAATCTCCTTCTTCATCTATCAAGGAAATGTTGACAACATCGAATGTTCCAGTAGATATCAAATCCTCCTTACTACCATCTCTCTTAACTTTATAGACTGACTTCCAACCATTCTTTTCACTCACCCAAGTGAAATTTTTTCCCTTATTCAAATACTTCCAATCATCAACCGCTTCAACCCAAGCATCATCTTTATCTTCATAGATAGACGACACCACCCCGGTTTTGGCACGTGCTGTAAGAATTTGATAGTGATCCTGTCTTCTGTTGGCATATTGCATGACGATTTCATCAGAATTTGCTGCCCATTGCATCCTAGGAATATAATTATTGCGAGTGTCGCCATCAACTTTCATCCAGGTTGTTTCTCCACCAGATGCGCTCACTACGCCTACTTTGCAAGCAGAGTTGGCTTCACCTACCTTAGGATATTGAATGGGTATAATTTTCGAATAGATTGAATCAGTATTGTTAATCATGTTAAACACACCTAACCCATTGGCGTCTAGTTGCCAATAGGCTATTTTAGTGCCGTCAGGACTCCATCTAAAACCATCTCGGCATCCAAATTCTTCTTCATATGCCCAATCGAAAGTTCCGTTGATAATTTCATTTGTTCCATCGGTGGTCAAAGCTATGATTTTCTGATCACCAAGATTTTCCACATATATATTGTGCTCACGAACGTATCCTACACGATTCCCATCAGGCGAGAATTTAGCAAACATAAGAGTAGAAGGTTTGGCCTTGTCCCCTCCCAACTTTTGAAGTTTTTTAGATTTTAGATCAAGCACCCAATAGTCACCCTTGGTATTCTGTCGCCAGACTCTTTTTGAGTTAGTATAAACCAATAGTTTTGACTTATCCTCTGACCATTCATAATTGTGAATGTGTAGAGGGTTTTTCTCACCACTCGGGATAAGAGTTGCGGCACTAACCAAAACTTCTTCCTTACCACTGGCAGTTTCATATCGAACGATCTCTCGATAATCTGGGTAGTCCCTGGATGTCTCCAATGTTGTATATCCATCACCACCATCTATCCACCTGGATGGACCAAACCAATCTGATTGAAATTCTCGATTTGTGAAAATACGCTCAAGTGAAAGTTGGCTTTCATCCTGTGCGCTTACATTGATGAGGATACAAAATAGTGATAGGAGGAGTAGTGCGTGTCTTCTCATTTTGTTATTTTTTATTATTTCTCTAATATATCATTCCACAAATTAGATTCCTGCATTCGCAGAATGACGCATTCTGTTAACTAAGTACGTCATTCCCGCGCAGGCGGGAATCTCATTAACTTAGGCAGTTCAGAATGACTACGAGTAGTAGCGGCTACCTTAATATAAACCCATGCTTCAAAGGGTCATTAGGATCAATCAAAAATTCATTTTGTCCAACAATATAAGCAGTTCCTTCCACTTGTGGAATGACTGCGTCAAATTGACCATATTTCTCTTCATTCTCTATGGTAACCTCAAATGTGGGCCTAATAATATTTTGAGTGGTCTATTATTGATTTAAGTGACATCAATTGTACCGATCTACACTTAGTAAGCCTAAATCAGTATCTGACGCTTCATTTGAGGCCAATTGCGCTATTATTTTTCCCGTAACTGGCCCAAGAGAAATCCCCAACATGGCATGGCCTGTGGCCACAAGTAGGTTGTTGTATTTCTTGGTTCTCCCAACGTAAGGCATACCATCTGGTGAACAAGGACGTAATCCTGCCCACGGTTCTATGTCTTTAAAATCTTCCTCTGAGAATTGTGGAAAAAATTCTGGAATAGCATTTATTATGCCTTGCACTCTCTTAGAGTTAATTGATAAGTCCATTCCATTTACTTCCATTGTTCCTGCAAAACGAAGGCCATGCTTCATTGGTGTTACGGCTACTCTAGCTTCATTGAGTATGGCACAAGAATTCAAATTGGCTTTAGGAGAAGGCAACACAAAGCTATAACCCTTACCAGCCTGTAATGGTAATTTTAGATCAACTTGCTTCAATAAGTCTCTCGTCCAAGAACCAGTTGCAAGTAAATACTCATCAGCAACATGCTCTGTTCCATTAGCGATGATCTTTTCTATCGATCCAGATTTGCCTGAAACTAACTTATCCACCTTAACATTGTGATTGATCTCCACGCCATTTTTGAGAAGGACTTGCTTTAACTCAGCCATAAATATATGAGGAGTAATACTTGCATCATTTTCAAACAGGACAGCTCCTCTTGCATTGATTTCCATATCAGGATTGATGGCCCTCGCCTGTGTCAAATTGAGTACCTTCGTTTGCTGACCATATTTTTGTGCAAGTTCAGCCATCTCCATCTCTTCATCCAAAGCACGTTGCGTCTTGCAATAAATCACCAATCCTTTATCATTCAAACCAGCATCAATTGATTCTTCCTCTAATATTTTTTCAATTAGGTCTCTACTGCTGAGCAATAAGTCATTAAGTATTGGTGCAGCTGCGGCTACCTTGGTTTTTGTGGCAGCTTGTTTAAATTTTAGTCCCCACGATATAAGATCAAAGTCTAGTTTTGGTTTAATGTAAAATGGACTATCAGACCGCATCATCCAGCGCAATCCTTGACTTATAATTCCCGGGGAAGCCAATGGTATCAGATGGCTTGGGGAGAAAAAACCAGCATTTCCATACGAGCAATTATCGGTTCCATCTGTATTGTCAAGAATGGTAACTTGGAATCCCTTTTTGTTCAAAAAATAGGCAGAACATAGTCCTATAATTCCTGCACCTACTACTATGATATGTTTGTCTTTCATCGTTTTAAATATTAATGATTTAATGAAACATTGGTCAAATGGAAAAAAATCAATTCACACTTTCGCAGGTACATTCCCTCATTATTCTCTTCACACATTAACTCATTATTTCATTAACACATTGACTCATTATTTCATTAACACATTGACTCATTATTTCATTAACACATTGACTCATTATTTCATTAACACATTGACTCATTATTTCATTAACACATTGACTCATT
>Ga0209634_1001744_pt1 | contig 15759 bp, 13 predicted proteins | sample LinPmetageLP40_FD_184043 | JGI IMG/M metagenome (GOLD analysis project Ga0209634, IMG submission 184043) | Marine viral communities from the Pacific Ocean - LP-40 (SPAdes) (version 2) | ecosystem: Environmental > Aquatic > Marine > Oceanic | place: Pacific Ocean | collected 2010-08-26
ATCTCTGGAATTGTTATTTTACTTGCCACTCCGAGTGCATGCGGGGTAAAAACTCCTGTTCTTATAGTTTCACCATTCCTGAGCACATCTTGGGTCACACGATAAGTGTTTTGAGCATTCGTATGAAATTTATCATAGCTCATTTCGAAGTGAACGTATTGATAGATCAAAATACATGCTCCCATTCCGACAGCCAATCCAAGAATGTTGATAAATGAGTAAATTTTGTTTCGGAAGAAGTTTCGGAAAGCAACTGTTATATAGTGTTTGAACATAGGTGAGTAGATTGTATCAGTCGAAACTAGTCAAAAATGATTATACGGTATTAGTGTCGTCCGAGTAAAAAACGTGCTGTATTTATTTCTGTGAGAAAAACACCCCTATAATCCCCTCAAGGGGATAGTCGCGATTCTCCCCTTGAGGGGAGACACAGAGGGGTGTTTTTCATTGTGAAGTAAAAAGCTTGAAATTTGAGTATAATCAAACATTTTTGCTCCTTTTAAAATTTACTCGGACGACAGTAATACGGTATAAGAATATTAAAGTCAATTTAACAGATTATACGCTCTACCGTTCTTGTGTAAATCTATATTCGAATCATAATTTCCAAATTTTCGTTACCTTAGGACTAACAATAAGAAATATGAGTACTAAAAATATAAAAATAGCAGACAATTTTGTTGACATGATCAAAACGCTTAGTGACGATGTCAAACTTGACATTATTGCAAAAATCAAAGCATCACTTACTAAAACAACGAAAATACAAACTGACAACTCTTGGAGAGATTTGTTCGGAGCATTTAAATCTGACCAAAATACGGAAGAACTCATTAATGAAATCCAGTCCAGCAGACATACTAATCGTCAAATAGAGGGGATCTGATGAAATATTTGCTGGATACTAACATTTGCATCTATTTTCTAAAAGGTAAGTATCAACTCAATGACAAATTCGATGAAGTGGGTTTTGACAATCTCTACATATCTGAAATAACGGTCGCAGAATTGAAGTACGGTGCCGAAAACAGTAACTACCCTGAGAAGAATCGTAAGGTAATACAGGAATTATCTAGCCAATTTAAACAAATTCCAATTTTTAACTCATTGAACATCTATGCCAAGGAAAAGGCGAGATTGAGAAAAGAGGGTAAAATCATTGATGATTTTGATTTATTAATCGGTGCAACTGCGATTGCAAATGATATGACCCTGGTGACGAACAATGAGAAACATTTTGATAAGTTGAAGAAAATTAAAATCGATAACTGGACGAAGAAGTTAAACTTCTAAGATTCAATAGACCTTCATTTATGGTGAGTCCACAGTCAATGCCCTCTTATCATTTCCTAGAGAATTTTACCTTTTGAAAACAAAAAAGTCCTGATGATTATCATCAGGACTTTTTCATCTCAAGAAAGAAATTTTTATTTCTCGCTTTGCTCTTTCTTCTTCTTTGTCTTCTTTTTGGACAAAGTTAATTCTTCGTTCTTTCCATCATAGTCCGCCAAAATCACATCCCCTTCTTTCAATTCTCCTTTGAGGATTTCCTCCGCTACAGAGTCTTCCAGATATTTCTGAATTGCTCGGTTCAATGGTCTCGCTCCATACTGCGGATCATAACCTTTGTCTGCCAAGAAGTCCTTAGCCTTTGCCGTCAACTCTACGTTATATCCGAGGTCATTTATTCTCACAAAGAGTTTTTTCAATGTGATGTCGATAATTTTATGGATATCTTCTCTCTCAAGAGAATTGAATACAATCACATCATCCAGCCTATTTAAAAACTCTGGGTTGAATGCCTTCTTCAAAGCACTTTGAATAGTAGACTTCATGATCTCGCTGGCGTTCTCTTTCTTAGACTGGGTTGCAAAACCAATCCCTGCTCCAAAATCTTTCAGATCTCGAACCCCAATATTGGAAGTCATGATGATCACTGTATTTCTAAAATCAACTCTTCGGCCTAGACCATCGGTCAATATACCTTCATCTAATACTTGCAAAAGTATATTGAACACATCCGGGTGCGCCTTCTCGACTTCATCTAGTAGGACAACACTGTATGGCTTTCTCCTCACTTTCTCTGTAAGTTGACCACCTTCTTCATATCCGACATATCCAGGAGGTGCACCTACCAATCGCGATACGGAGAATTTCTCCATGTACTCACTCATGTCTATCCTCACCAAACTATCATCCTTATCAAACAGATAAGAGGATAGTACCTTCGCCAATTCAGTCTTACCAACTCCTGTGGGCCCAAGGAATATAAACGAACCTATCGGTTTATTGGGATCTTTCAGTCCTACCCTAGTTCGTTGTATTGCCTTCGTCAATTTCGTGATTGCCTCCTCTTGACCTATGACTTTTCCTTGAATTTCTTCATTCATACCTAATAGCTTAAAGCTCTCTTTCTGAGCAATTCGCTTGGTTGGTATTCCTGTCACTGATCCGATAACCTCAGCTATATGATCTTCTGTTACTGTGTATCTTTTGGTACTCGTCTCTTGTTCCCACCGATCTTTGGCAAGCTCCAATTCCTCTAATAACTTCTTCTCGTTATCTCTCAACTGAGCAGCCTCTTCATATTTTTGAGACTTGACAACTCTGTTTTTTTCCTTTTTGATATCCTCTATCGCGCTTTCTAATTTCACGATTCCATCAGGAACATGGATGTTGTTGATATGCACTCTGGCTCCAGCCTCATCCATAATATCAATAGCCTTGTCTGGAAGATATCGATCACTTATGTATCGATCTGATAACTTCACACACGCCTGTATCGCTTCTTCAGAATAGTTAACATGGTGATGTTCTTCATATTTAGATTTGATATTATCAAGAATCTGCACAGTTTCATCAACTGAAGTGGCATCCACCAACACCATTTGGAATCTCCTTGCCAAAGCCCCGTCTTTCTCTATATACTGACGATATTCATCCAGCGTAGTCGCTCCGATACATTGTATTTCCCCTCTAGCCAGTGCAGGCTTGAACATGTTGGATGCATCCAATGACCCAGATGCTCCCCCAGCTCCTACTATAGTGTGCAGTTCATCAATGAACAGAATCACTTCTGGTGATTTTTCCAATTCATTCATCACGGCCTTCATTCTTTCTTCGAACTGACCACGATACTTGGTCCCCGCAACCAAAGAAGCTAAATCAAGTGTGACTACTCGTTTTCCGAATAATATTCTTGATACTTTCTTTTGAACAATTCTTAAAGCCAACCCTTCAGCTATCGCTGTTTTACCCACACCAGGTTCACCGATCAGGATTGGATTATTTTTCTTTCTTCTGGATAGAATCTGTGCAACGCGTTCTATTTCCTTATCACGTCCTACAATAGGATCCATTTTATCTTCTTCAGCCATTTTGGTGAGATCTCTACCAAAATTGTCTAAAACAGGCGTACGAGATTTTTCTCCACCTTTGGCTGGCTTGTCTTTACTTGCTCCCGAGGAACTTCCGCTTCCGCCTCCAGCTCCAAACATCCTTGATTCTTCTTCATCTCCATCATCCGTGTCTGACGATGCCAATGGGTTCTCCGTTTGGTATTCGAGCAGTTCTTTCACTACATCATAGTTCACATCAAATTTATCTAAAATCTGAGTGGCAATATTATCCTCATCTCTCAATATAGAAAGCAACAAGTGCTCGGTTCCTATTAGTTGGCTTTTGAATATTTTAGCCTCTAGGTAGGTGATCTTGAGTACCTTTTCTGATTGTCTGGTAAGCGGAATATTGGCCATGTTCTTTACATTGTGTGAACTGGTGCTTTTAGAGGCATTCTCGATCGTGTCTCGCAGCTCATCCAGCGACAATCCAAGTTTCTTCAATAGCCCAATAGCGACCCCTTCGCCTTCTCGAATGATACCGAGTAGCAAATGTTCTGTACCTATATAGTCGTGTCCCAACCTCAATGCCTCCTCGCGACTAAGTGAGATTACTTCCTTTACCCTATTTGAAAATTTTGCTTCCATGTTAGCAAATTTACCTGTTTAAATGTTTCTGTTTGTGTCGTCACAAACTTTTAAGTTAAAACGTACCGCCCATTAGATTAGTTTACTGGGAAGTAGTTGATTGATGGATAATATTGCTGGCGTTTGGTCCCTCGCAAAATAACACATCAATGATGCTCAGGTTTGGAACAAACTCTTTGCCAAACAACTGAATATACGAATAAGGCTGATAAAATGTATTCGTACCAAAATCTTTTTTAGGATGCACCCTCGATCGCATATCTAAAACACCTCCATCTGGTATTAATTCATACTTTTCAGAAAAAGTAATCACATTGTCATAGTTCAATAATTTGAGACACAATGTCAGTAGCTCCAAATTAAGGTCGAAAATAGAATCTTGTTCTTTAAAGAAAATTTTTTGAAAGTAATCTGAATAATACTCGAAATAAGGTGCCTTACCATAAGCAGAAATGATGCTTCGCCAATGATTGTCCCTCCAGCGTTGCTTATTATCTATCTTCAGTTCTTTTATAAGTTGCTTGCTATTGCCTTTAAGGACTGGTATCGATAGTGGAATGCTTTTGTTGGCAGATAATATGTGTGCACGATTTCGGTAGGTCTGCTTCTCGAAGTTCTCGCAGACCTCAATCTCAATTTGTTTGTAACGATTGAATACCGTAAAATATTCAATACAAGGTAAGTATTGTAGATCGATAAGAACTCTGTGGCTCATTTTAGAATAGTTGCTCTGAATCTCCAAGCCCTTCTCTGATTACCTCCATTTCACCTTTAGAACAATCTATCACCGTGGATGGAATATTACCTCCATAGCCGCCATCTATCACAATATCTACCAGGTGCTTAAATTCGTCAAAGATATGTTCCGGATCTGTCGTGTATTCTATCACTTCATCATCGTCTTTGATCGATGAAGTCACAATAGGATTGCCCAATGTCTGGACGATTTGTCTTGGGATATTGTGATCAGGTATTCTGATTCCAACCGTTCTTTTATTGACATTGAGTATTTTGGGAACTTTGCTACTAGACTCAAGGATAAAAGTAAATGGCCCAGGCAACGCTCTTTTTAAAACTTTAAAAGTAGGCGTATCCATTCCCTTTACAAATTCTGATATGTGACTCATATCATAGCAAATAAATGAGAGGTTAAGGCTTTTTGGTTTAATCTCCCTGATTCTGCATAAACGATCTATTGCCTGCCGGTTAAACAGGTCGCATCCAATTCCATATATTGTATCCGTTGGGTAAATGATGATCCCACCTTTTCTCAGAACCCCCACAATGTGCTCAATTTTTCGTTGATCAGGGTTTTCAGGAAATAATTTAATGAGTTCAGCAGACATAGATTGAAATTAAATCAAAATTAAAACTAATTGCTAATTTTGCATCTGCATAATGATTCTGAATTCAATTTTTCAACATGATTAAAAAGTATTTTAGTACCGTATTCGTCCTAATATTTGGTGTGCTCATCAGTTCGTTTGTGTTTTATGGCTATCAAGTAGTTAAGTCACCCAACTTGCTAGTGGATCAGCAAGATCGATATTTGATTATTCCTGAGGGAGCTACCTTCCAGGATGTTCAGGCACTCATGAAAAGTGAAAGGATCACTACCAATTTGGTGGCTTTTAGTTTTCTGGCGAAGCTAATGGACTATGACAAACTGATCAAACCGGGTAAATATCTGATCACAAAAAACATGAGCAACCAAGAAGCTATCCGCATGCTTCGACAGGGTGCTCAGACTCCAGTCAATATCACCTTCAATAATATTCGCCTTAGTGGAGATATTGCAGAAAAAATTACTAATAACACAAGCGTCTCTATTGAGCAGTTCAATGCTGCATTGGTGAAATTTACACAACAAAATGACTTGGGGTTTGACGTCAATAATATCATTGGCATGTTTATTCCGAATACCTATCAAGTATACTATTCCACGAGTGCTGAAGAGTTGATTACTAGAATGAATTCTGAGTACAATGCTTTTTGGAATGATAAAAGAAAAGATCAAGCAAAGGCATTAGGATTGACCCAAAAAGAAGTGTCGGTACTTGCCTCCATCGTGCAGGCAGAAAGCATTGCCTCAGATGAAAAGAAACGCATAGCAGGGTTGTATATTAATAGATTAAAAAGAGGTATTGCCTTGCAGGCTGACCCCACTTTGGTGTTCGCATCAGGTGATTTCACACTCAAGAGAGTGCTTAATATTCACAAAGAAATAGATTCGCCATACAACACTTATAAACATCGAGGACTGCCTCCAGGTCCTATTAATATGCCCACTATATCCACTATCGATGCTGTTTTGAATTACGAAGATCATAGCTATATTTATATGTGTGCGAAAGAGGATTTTTCAGGGCATCACAATTTTGCTACGAATCTTCAAGATCATAATCGAAATGCGCAAAAGTATCAGCGTGCTTTGACGATAGAAATGAGAAAAGCCAGGAACCAATAAGCATGTTTGAAGCGCAGACGCAAATAAGGGTTCGGTATGCTGAGACTGACCAGATGGGTTATGTGTACTATGGCAATTATGCCACTTACTTTGAAGTAGCTCGTGTAGAAACCTTGCGCGCGATGGGACTGAGCTATAAGGAACTCGAAGATACAGGGGTAATGATGCCAGTGTTGGAAAACTGGTCAAAGTACATTGCTCCTGCAAAATATGATGAGTTTCTGACCATAAAGGTCAAGATCAAAGAAAGGCCACAAGTACGCATTAGTTTTCATTATGAGATTTACAACCCAGATAATAAGCTGATTCATATCGGTGAAACGAAACTTGTGTTTGTAGATATCAATACCAGAAAACCTCGTCAAATTCCTGAAAAATTCATCACCCTGATTAACGAGTATTTCGAATGAGTAACAAAATTTTGAAATACATTCAAAAGCTAGCACTCTATCAAGAATTGATTGCGCTGCTTAAGCGCATTCGGTTCTATCGAGGGGAAGTATCCCTTTTCAGAATTGTAAAAATATTTCTAGAAAAAATCACCAATGATGAAATACTAGAACGGGCCAATGGAGTCGCTTTTAGCTTCACAATGGCCATATTTCCAGCGGTAATTTTCTTATTTACACTGACTGCATACATACACAATTTTGTCCCTGTAGTGACCCAAGATGGCATCATGAACTTCTTTGCCCAACTCATGCCAGAGAGCATGTACTCTACTGTTGCATTCACCATTCAAGATATCATTAGCAATACCCGTGGTGGATTACTAACCTTTGGTGCTTTATTCTCTTTGCTCCTAGCTACCAACGGCATGATGTCTCTTATAAAGGCCTTCAATAGCTGTTACTCTACTTTAGACAAAAGAAGCTACTTCAAAGCCAGGCTTACCGCTACAGCACTTACCATTATGCTTGCTTTTGTATTGTTTCTGGCGATCATCCTTTTGATTATTGGGCAGTTTGCACTTGATTTTATTATGGAGTTTCAACTAGTAAATCTACAAGGATTTGAAGTTTTTCTGATTGTCACCTTGAGATTTATCGTGATGTTCTTAGTCTTTTTTATTGCCATCTCTTTCATATATTATTTTGGGCCAGCGGTGCATTACAACTGGCGCTTTTTCTCACTGGGCTCATTGGTCGCCACATTGTTCTCATTGCTAACGTCCTACGGGTTCTCCTACTATATCACCAACTTCGGGACTTACAACAAACTATATGGGTCTATAGGAGCACTAATTGCCTTGATGGTTTGGATCTACCTTATCTCTAATATCCTACTGGTTGGATATGAGATCAATGCGAGTATCCATCAGGCACATCGCACTGTTGGCGAAGGCTTAGATTAATTTTTTCACAAAAAAGATTCGCATACTATTGGTGTAAAAAAAATATCTTTTACATTTGCATTCCTGTTGAGCAAATAGCTGCTCAACTCGACCTAGAGGAGTGCCCCGAAGGGATGCCTATGGCAGCAGAGTGGTCGCCACATAGTGATCCCTTTGGGGAATGCGGCAGTCTTGCCCCGAAGGGATGCCAATGGCAAAAACTGTTGTACCGCGAGGTACCGGGGGTTAACAAAGTAAGGAAAATGTTCTTTACCTACATATTGAAGAGTTTGAAAGATGGTTCTCATTATTATGGACATTCGAAGGACGTAGAAGTCCGATTGAAAAATCATAATAATGGCAAAGTGAGATCAACCAAAGGCAAAAGACCTTGGAAGATTCACTATGTGGAGGTTTTTGATTCAAAATCAAAAGCATACAAAAGAGAATTGTATTTCAAATCTATTGACGGATATAACTACCTTAAGAATAAGGATATTATATAAATAGAGGAGTGGCAGAGTGGTCGAATGCGGCAGTCTTGAAAACTGTTGTACCGCGAGGTACCGGGGGTTCGAATCCCTCCTCCTCTGCATAATAAAGCCCATTGATTAATTTCAATGAGCTTTTTATTTCTACATGGTTTAGAACCAACCGACCATATAAAGCAAAAAAGCGAGTGAATCTCGATATAAGAGATTCACTCGCTTTTAAAATAAAACTAAAGCTCGCTCTAGTTTCCTCTCAATTCTAGGTTATCAATAGACCAAGCTGAAGAAGCAGCTGATGTCCCATTGACATATTGAAATGCTATATAAACCGATGATCCAGTCAAATCACATGGAGAGGTCGTCACTGTGGCAAATTCCCCTGCCCCTTGAGCTGGTAGCTGAGAGGTGATGTTATCAAGCTGAGCCCAGCTAGCATTAGTAGGATCACCTGAACCAGAATAATCATTTGAATACAATACAAATAAATCCCCAGGTCCTGAGAATGGCGACTGCACATCAAAAGTCAGGCTTATCTCGGTAAATGATGTCGCATCGAAGCTATCCATGATCAGCCAAGCGTCATCAGATCCGTCATCTCCTCCAAAAGCACTCGCTCTTACAGCTCTGGATCCACTAGTTCCATCATCTCTACACCCCCATCCTCTATCTGTTTTTGTACCAGGTACATTTTCTTCGATGAAACCATTTGGAATAGAAAAATCATCAGTACACCCTTCAAAGTCGTGGCTGACAATTATTGTTCCAGCACCAGTCAAATCGCAATCACCTGTATCTGTTGTTGAGGAACCTCCACCGCCTCCACCTGAGCCACTGCCAGATGCGACATTTATGTTGTCGATATCAAAAGAAATAGAACTAGAGTTAGTCCCACCTACAAACTGGAAGGCTAGGTATACTGTTTTACCAATAGCTGCTTGAATATCAATATCTGTAGTCCCATATGAATCACTTCCTCCAGTAGGTGCCATAAATCCAGCAAACTCAGTCCATGTTCCAGTAGTCGGCTCTCCTGATCCTGTGTAATTCTCTGACCATAAAATTTTTAATGTTCCAGTACCAGCGGTAGCAGATTTGATGTCAAAAGTTAAAACTCCTTCAGAAGTGGTCGACAAATCAAATGCCTTAGCTGAAATCAACCAAGCATCAACAGCTCCTGCGACACCTCCTAGTGCTGTTGCACGTACTGCTTGAGAGCCAGATACACCGTTTGCTCCACATTCCCATCCTCTATCTTGTTTAGATCCAGCTGCTCTTTCTTGAATAAAAGTAGAAGGAACATTGAATGTCGAACATGAATTCAAATCATCCGCAAAAGGTAGTCCGTAAAACTCAAATCCGGTACCATCTTCTGATATTGAAAAATTATCCATTTCATAAGATGTAGAACTAGAACTACTAGCTCCTATATATTGAAAACCTATAAATATTTTCTTTCCGACCATAGGTGTTAATTCAGCAGCAACCTTTTTATAGCTATTCGCACCTACTACAGGTAGTTGGCTGCTTACACCAGGGACTTCTTGCCAGGTAGCAACAGTTGGGTCTCCAGCTCCACTATAATCTTCTGACCACATTACAAACAAATCTCCATCACCAGAAAAGCTTGATTTCATATCGAAAGTCATGAAAGCTTCAGAAACTGAAGTAAGATCAAAGCTTCCGTTGGAAATTAACCATGCATGATCAGTCCCAGCTTCCCCACCAAAAGCACTTGCTCGTACGCCATTAGTTCCATCAACCCCTTCGGTAGCTCTACAAGCCCAGCCTCTGTCAGTTTTAGAATCCCCAACAAATTCTTCGACCCATTTTTCGGGTGTTGCAAACTCCTCTGAACAATCTTCAAAATCATCAAAAAATGGTAATTGCAAAGCAGGAATAGTATTTACAAACAATTTGAATTTTCCACTGGCAACATCCTCAACCCCTCCAGAAACAGAAACTACATCAAAATCAATAATGTAATCTTCGGCTCTCGTACCTCTTGCAACTGCTATGTCAATAGTTTGAGAACCATTATCATCAAATTCTATGGTGATTAATCCATCAACCATTTCCGGATCAGTCGTGACAAATTCAGGATCACTCACTCTTATTACCGCAGTCCCTACACCTGGTCCACTAAGCTCCAGTGTAGCAGTAGATGTTCCACCTTCCACTATTGCGTCAACCAAATCAGGATAGAAGCTTACTGCTGTTCCTTTGATTGTTTCATCATCTGTACACGCTAAGAGTGCTACAGATGTCAATATGTATAATAATTTTCTCATCGCTTAAAATTCTATCTGTAGACTAATTGTATATGTTCTTGGGAAGCCATATGCGTTTTGGAATTGGCTAAAAAAGTAGCTAGACCATCTTATGAACTCCGTATTAAATACGTTTTGCACACTTGCCGAAATTCTACCTTTAGTATCTTCTCCAAAATTGAAATTTCGCCCCATGTATAATTGAACGGTAGAGTAGTCGTCAAATGCGCTTTTAATAGTCTCTGGAGTAATAAACTCATCAGCCACGTCATCAGGAGAGTATCTTACCGCGATTCTATCCGCATAGTTCCATCGACCACCTACATACATATTTCTTATGCCACTGTAGTGGAGACCAATTCCAGCAGTAGTTTGAGCGGATGCGCCAACTGAGAATCCCTTCAAATCAATGTTTTTTGTGACCGTAATTTCTTCTCCTCCTTCTGCTTCAAATGTAGTCTCAACATTAACATTGTTGTCCCATTTCCAATCGCCATAGGATAAGAATCCGTTCAATTCAAGACTGCTTGTGGCATTGAACTTGAATTCTAACTCTACTCCTTCATGTCTAGATATAAGTCCATTTAAAAGAATAGGGATTTCATCACCCGCAGCTAGACTTGCATTTGTACCAGCATCATTTGGATCTGAACTCGAAATGTCGATAGGTGTTGTTCTATCCTTCCAATAAGTCAAATAGTAATTGGCACTAACTCGAATTCTACTTGTAGTATATCCATACCCTCCTTCTATTGAGTTTACCGTCTCTACCTTCAAGTCATCTCTGAGCTCATTGCTATATCTAGCATCTGTAAACACATTTCTGAAAAATGGAGGTCTTGTAAATCTTCCTCCATTGACATAAAATGAATGCCTATTGGTAGGTGAATAACTCACTCCAGCTTTGGCCGTATAAGTATTATTGCTTTTTGTTTCTGACTCTCCTAGAGAGTTGTCATTATATATTGGTCGACCATTCCAAAAATTACCAATGCGCTTATAGTTGGTCAATGTTCCTGATAAAGTCGCAAATGCCGTGAAATTTTGGTATGAATACTCGACCTGTCCAAATAACGCTCCCCATTTAACTATTCCTTCATAATCGTAATTTATGCGATCCCCTTCTTTAGCAATGGCACCATATGATATTTCTGGAAAGGGGAATTCTTCCTCTCTAACAATTTCACTAGTAGCAAGTTTATTATAATCATCACCAAATCGGCTTTGGTTTACTACAAAATCTCCACCAAAAAGCTCATGTACTTGTGCATAGTGAATTCCCCTATAATATCTTAAGTCAGCACCACCAGTTACACTAAGGTCACCCATAGTTTTTCTGAAGTTAGTGATCAATCCAACCCATTTGTGGTTGTTATACCTAGCCTCTAGGTAGTATTGAGATTCATACCCTTCATAAATTGGTGTATTGAGATCTCCATTGGGGAAATTCACAGTTCTCAATCTAGAATTGCCATCTTCATCAATTTGATTACGTTCAGCCAGATAATCCCAATTAATAAGATTGTCTGCTGTCAATGCCGCATTGGATTTGAATCGCTCTGGAAAAAACAATGATGATTCTGAATCTCTAGGCTGTGTAGAGTATACCTTAGCAAAAGAAGCATAGAAAGACGTAGACAAACTAGTATTGTTATCAATATCCCAGAAATGTGTCAAAGCCATCAGCGGCTTGTGTACTTTATTCTGCCTTGCGTTATAAATATCTCCTTTATACACGCCCAGTGCATTATTGAAATTTGGATCATCTATATTGAATTCTTCTCTGGCAGATTCATCAATCGTCCAAGCAGTTCCTCTATTGACTGGTGCGCCAAAACCCCAGAACATCAACGAATGCTGATCGTTGATCTTTTTAGACACTGACAGGTAGTATGACCAAGCATCAGTAAAAGCACCAGGGTAAACACTTCCTTGCTCGGAAGAAGACAGACCTATGAGGTTACTATTAGTCGTTGTACGTGAGCCTTGGAAACTTACGGCCCATCCACCATCAAGAATACCTGTATTATAGGTGAATCTAAGGCGTTGATTCCAAGAACCTGTTCCCATTTGATATTCCAGCTTTCCACCTTCTCTTCTGTCTGCTGGCTTTGTAATCATATTAATTGTACCCCCTATGGAGCTAATCGCCAATTTAGATGCCCCCAATCCTCGTTGTACCTGAATCTGTCTGGTGATTTCGCTCAATCCTGCGAAATTTGACCAAAACATTCTACCATTTTCCATGTCATTTACGGGTACACCATTTATCAAAAAGGCGACATTTGATTGATCAAACCCCCTAATGTAAACTTCATTATCTCCATAACCCCCAGCTCCTTCAGTAGAGTAAACTCCAGGTGTGCTCTTTACGATATCGGCAATATCAGCACCTGAATATCGTTCTTGTATTTCTTTCGCCCCAATCGCAGATACAGCAATTGGCGTTTTTCTATCATCCACTATTGATGCAAATACTTGAACCTCTTTCAAACCTACTGAAGTAGACTCAAGATTCGCAGCACCAACGTCTGCAACTTGTCCATCCGTAATGGTGACCTCTTGGGTGAGGTCTTGATAACCTACATATGATATCTGCAAGGTGTATGTACCTGTGGGCACATTATTGATTAGATATTTCCCAGTTAAGTCGGCAATACCTCCTTTGTTAGTTCCTTTCACTAACACCGTAGCCCCAATAAGAGCCTCTTGCGTGCCTGAATCCAATATACTTCCAGTCACTCCACCGGTCTGGGCGAATACAAAACTATTGAAGCACATGAATACAATAATTAGTAATTGTTTAATCATTTAAACTTTGGTTTAATTTTTGACAAAATAGCCAGCTAATGTAAGGTTATAATCACCCTATTCAAAGTAAGTTGATTACCAAATCATTAAAATTGAGATTTCCATTAATAATCTCATCGATTTGAACTAAACTTGTGGTTAGTTTGTCCAAAACTTATTGAAAACATGATTAAGAAAACCATACATGTTGTAGTCCTATTTTTATTCACTCAAGCTGTTTGTATCGCCCAGACAAGTCCTGTAGGTACCATTGGATTTTACAATGTTGAGAACCTTTTCGATACAATCGATGATCCAGAAACGATTGACGAAGAATACTTAGCAGCAGGATCAAATAAGTGGACCGAAGAAAGATATCAAAACAAACTAACCAACATGTCAAGGGTGATTGCTGACATGGCCAGCGGTGTAGACATATTAGGGTTGTCTGAAGTTGAGAATAGGGGGGTTCTTGAGGACTTAGTGCAATCTCCCAACCTGAAGTCTAAAGGATATCAAATTGTCCATTTCAATTCTCCTGGTAGACGCGGAATTGATGTGGCACTCATCTATCGTCAAGGCGTATTTCTCCCCTTCGCCATTAGCAACATTCCGATCAAGGATCCTGACGATGTGGAATTCTTAACGAGAGACATCTTGTGGGTAAAAGGATTATATCATGGTGATACGTTGCATGTAGCAGTCAATCACTGGCCTTCAAGACGTGGGGGTAAAGAAGACAAAAGAATACTGGCAGCGCAGTCTCTTCGCAGAGCAGTAGATTCAGTCACTAATATTTATCCAAGTGCTAAAATGGTGTTGATGGGCGATTTCAACGATGACCCTTCAAATAAAAGTCTCAAGAAGGTTCTAAATGCGACTAATAAATTATCTAAAGATGACCCGAAGATGCTATTCAATGCCTCAACGGAGACTTTCAAAAAAGGGAATGGCACTTTATTTTATAGAGGAGCGTGGAACCTTTTTGATCAAATAATTATTTCACAGTCATTGATGCAAGATAATGCCGAGAAGTATTTTTATATCAAAGATTCATTCAGAATATTTGCGGCAGACTATATGCAAGAGCAAAAAGGAGAAAATAAGGGTGCTCCTTTTAGAACATTCTCAAGAGGAGTGTATAAAAACGGTTATAGTGACCACTACCCAACATTGATTTTTATTGGAAAAAAATAACATGAGAATATTTATCATAATCATATCAGCCGTATTATTGGGTTGCTCGTCTGAAGATGTTATTCAGAAGATAGTAGTAGATGGATCAACTGATATAGTCCTTAGTTTCGAATCTGCATTGGAGACCGTAGAAGAAGGTCAAAGTATTGAAATTAAACTCGACTTGACAAAAGTAGCCGCTAGCAGCGGATCGGTTGAACTTTCTTTTTCGAGTGATAATGGCGTATATGGCGATGATTTTACCACAGAACCTGCTTTTTCTGACGGTAAAACATCCATCCCATTTGAAGTTGGGACTGAAAGTATTTCATTGCAAATCAATACATTGGTAGATAACGATCAAGATATTGAATTGATAAACTTTAGCATTACGAACACCTCTGGAGGGTTTAAAATTGATACTGATAGTGATGATGTATTAGTAAGAATTGAAGATAAACCAGAAGATGTTCTCCCAAGTGAAGATATACTAACAGTGGCTACCTGGAATATTGAGCAATACCCGAAAAACGGCACTACCACTATCAATGCAGTCAAAGACATTATTCTCAATATGGATGTTGATATTATTGCGCTACAAGAGATTGATGATATAGGTGCCTTCAACACCTTGGTAGATGAACTTGCTGGATGGGAAGGCAAGTTATTTGACGTGCGAGGCGGAATAGAATTGGCCTATCTATATAAGACATCAGAAATCACCTCATTTAGCAATCTGAGTATAATATTTGGCGATGATAGAAATGCATTCCCCAGACAGCCTGTATTAGCTACTGCTACTCACCGCAATGGTCTAGAAGTGACCATATTCAATATCCACTTAAAGTGTTGTGGGCTAACAGGATCAGATGATGCCAATCGCAGAGAGACAGCATCACTGGCACTTCAAGAATATATCGACACCAATCTCCCCAATGACAATGTATTCGTTGTTGGAGACTGGAATGATGACATAAGTGATGGTCCTTTTGACAACTTCTTATCAGATAGTGACAATTATGTATTTGCAGATTTTGATATCGGCAATGGAAGTAGTGCCAACTGGAGTTATCCAAGCTGGCCTAGCCATCTTGATCATATCCTGATCACTAATGAGTTGTTTGACAATCATATTTCTACAGAAACGCTAAAGTTGGATCAGACTACCAGCAACTATATTTCAAACGTCTCTGACCATAGACCTGTATTGGCTAGTTTTAGTAATTGATAGATTCAAGTTACTGATTAC
>Ga0209634_1001745_pt1 | contig 15747 bp, 12 predicted proteins | sample LinPmetageLP40_FD_184043 | JGI IMG/M metagenome (GOLD analysis project Ga0209634, IMG submission 184043) | Marine viral communities from the Pacific Ocean - LP-40 (SPAdes) (version 2) | ecosystem: Environmental > Aquatic > Marine > Oceanic | place: Pacific Ocean | collected 2010-08-26
GATTGATTGTTTTAAATCCTGTACTATCTAATTTACTTGAATAATTACTCGATACAATTCCTTGAATTCTGGAACTTCCATTAGGAATAGGTCCTTTAGCTTTTATGGTTACAATAGGAGAAGTATCTAAAGCACCATTTATATAAGAAATTGTCGCCTCCAATAATGTTAATAAATACTTTTCACCTACAACACTTTCTCCTCCATTTTGATTATATTTTTTTTTTAATTCTAAGTATTTTTTTTTATATTTTAAATATTTTTGTTCAAAACTCATGAATATAAATATATTATATATATTAAAAATTGAATATTATAATATATATTGAAACATATATTATAAAATAAAATAATTAAAATAATGTTCAAAACAATTATTAATTTTATAATAAAAATATCAAGTTATTTATACTACTATTTATATAACTGGTATTATAATAAAAATCATAATGATATTCTTGCATTTCCAAATAATTATAATTTTGATGATTCAAGATATGATATATTAAATACTATTTCTATTTCAGATCCACTAGTTACTGCTGTTTCTGATTTTATTGATAAATATAATTTCAAAAACAAAACAATAATTATCTCATTATCTGGTGGAGTTGATTCAATGGTATTAGTTTCTATTCTATGGAAATTATCAAAGAAAAAAGATTTCAATATAGTTGCTGCTTCACTTGATTATTCATTGAGGAAAGAAAGTAAATATGAATCTAAATTTACTAAGAAATTTTGTGAAAAATATGGGATTAAATTTAATCTAAAAAAAATTACAGAATTTTCTAGAAAAACAGGTAATAATAGTAGAAATGAATTTGAAGATCATAGTAAGATAGTTAGATATGATTTATACAAAGAATTACTAAAAACATTTAATAGTAATGGAATTTATGTAGCTCACCATTATGATGATATAACAGAAAATGTATTTACTAATATTATGAAAGGTGGAAATATTCTAGATCTAAGTGTTATGCACGAAAATAATATAGTAAATGATGTCAATATATTTAGACCATTTCTTAATTTTCCAAAAAAAATAATATATGATTTTGCTCATAAATATAATATACCATATTTTAAGGATACAACGCCAACGTGGTCAAAGAGAGGACTAATGAGAAATAAATTATTTGTTCTTTTGGATAGTATGTTTGGTTTTAATTTTAGAAAAAATCTTAATTATTTAGGTGAAAGATCATATGAAATAGGAAATTTAGTGAAAACATCAATATTAAAACCATATTTAGATACTGTTATAATATCTAAATATGGTGCTTGTCTTAAAATAGTAGAAAATAGTGAAATTTTTTGGAGACTCATTTTAGTAGAATTATTTCATAAGATTAATACTAATTCGCCTTCAAAGAAATCATTAGATATATGTATTGCTATGATATTATCAAAAAAAAATACTGTTTATCCTATTAAAAAAGGGTACTTTTTGGTTATAGATAATGATAATATATATATAATTAAAGATTATTTTTCCTCATTAACTCATGATGATATAAGTATTGATATTATCGAAAGTTCAATATTTAATAGTAACAAAAAAATAACATTAATGGATATAATTAATGGTAAAATAGAATATTTTTTACCAAAAATGGATAAAGATCTAGATTTATTAAAAATTAACAAAAATAATATAATTAAAAAATTAAGAATTTCAAATGATATTCCTGCCCAATTAATAAAATATTTTAATTTTCCTAGTTATAATACTAATATTAATAATTCTGACTTATTTCAAAAAATTGATAAATGGAATAAAATTTCAATTAATTATAATGTTTAAATAGTAAATGATTCAGCACCTGTAGTTTTAACTTTATACCATTCAGTACCAACCTTCATCTCTATCATTGTATTTGATGGAAATTTAATAACAGTTTCTTTATGTAATGAAAACCATTCATTTTCAGATAAAGTTAATTTAATTTCATTTAAATCATCTTTAAATTTTAAACTAGTACCTTCTAATAACTTGCAATAACAACCTTCATTTGGTTGTAAATTTGGTAAATGTTTTGGTATAGTTGAATAAACATTATTAATATTATCATGATAAAATTTAATATTATTTTCAGTGGCATTAACTCTACCTGGTGGTATATCATAATTATCAATTAATTCCATATCATGATTATTATTATTAGCAGCATCTATATTATTATCTGCTTTACATAATAATCTTATTGTACCATTATTTAAATGTGTACCTCCAGGTAAATGAATAGTAGTTGGTCTACTTAAAATTAAATTATTTCTACCCACATTGACATTCGGATTTATACTTACAGTTTGTGTTTTTAAAATATTTGTATTCATATTATATTATATAATTTGTTTAATCTTTAAATTTACTAATTATATATAAGTATAGAATTTAATAAAATGTTTTAAATAATATAAAGATAATGACTTTTTATATAAAAATTAATATTTTTAGTATACTCATATGATTTAATAAAAAAATAAAATAATATAAAGATTGATTTCCTCATCATATTATAATGAGATATCTATTTATTTATTTAATATATTTATATTGTATACCAGAATCAATTAGTCAAAATACATTAATTAATGTTAATAATGTTATATATCCGAACAGTACATTAGTTAATCATAATATCACTCAGGAGTATAACTATAATTTACAATATTACAATAATACGTGGTTAAATGATCAAATCAATTACAATATTACTAAAAATATAGATTATGATACCTTGTATCATTTTAAAGAATATAAATTAAGATATAAATTTATTAAGAATGAAAACATATATTATAGTAATTATTTTAAAATAGCATATATTAATGCATCATATGTTATCAATAATTTAAATAATGAAATTTTATTAAAATGGAATAATGTTAATTTTAATGGAAATAATAGTTTATACTTAAATTATTACTATCATGATAAAATATTTAAATATGAAAATTTTAATGAAATTAATATTAATAATATTCATATAATAGATCTGAATGATATTTTAAAAAAATTATTTATATTAAATTTTACTTTTGTAATTAAAAATAACAATTATGATATTAAAGAATATTTACATTTTGATCATAATAATTTAACAAAAATATTAACTAATAAAACACATACTAGTAGATCATATTGTTTAATGAATTTTTGTAAAAATAATTTAGACAAAAAAGCAGAAATATGTATTAATAATAGAAATTATAAATCTTTTTGTCATGCATTTTGTTATAATGAAAATTTTAATTCAATCAAATTATTTAATGATATTAAGAAATGTAACTCAACGTCAACTAAACTGTCAACATCTTCCACTTATAATACAAATCCAATTACACCTTTAACGCAGTTAAATGATATTTCAATATCGGTAAACAAAGTTATTTTTCCATATAATAATAATTTTAATATTACTGGTATATCATCAAACTTTTCATATATATTACAATATTATGATACTATATGGCACGATACTAATTATATTAGTAATATTGATAATCCATTTAATATAAATTATAATAATTTACTAAAATATAAAAAATATACATTAAGATACAAATTAATTGATGATAATATTATTATTTTTAGCAATAATTTTAATATTGCTTATATTGATTTACAATATAAAATAAATCAAATAAATAAAACTATTGATATAGATTGGAATAATATAAATTTTATTAGTAATAATACATTACTTATTGATTACTATTATTCAAATAAAACAAAATATCCTCCTAAATTAATTGAGGAAAATATTAAAAATAATCACAATATTAATATCATGAAATATATAGAAAAATATATACTATATGAGATGAAATTTTTAATTAAAAGTAATAAATATAATATAACTAATTATATTGATATTTCGCATGATGGTTTAGTAAAAATTGTTTATGATAACTCTTATTCCAGATATAGATTATGTGTAGAAAAATATTGTAAAACAATTATTGATAAAAAGTATGAAGTATGTATAAATAATAAAAAATATAAATCAGCTTGTCATCTAATATGTAATAATGAATATTTTGAATCATTAGATGAGCTTAAAAGATGTGATAGTAATAATCAAACAAATAATAATAATCAAACAAATACTTTTATACAAAGTACAATACAACCTACTTTATTACCAAAAACAGTAGGTACATCAATATTATTAACACAAAAAAAAATAACACCAACAACTATAACTACAACACCATCAACTATAACTTTAACACCATCAACTATAACTGCAACACCATCAACTATAACACCCTCAACTATAACACCCTCAGCTATAACCACGATACCATCAACAGTTACATCTATTGGAATACCAAAAACGTCGATTAAATATAATAATAAATTAGAAAATTATGAATTAGTATTTACTGGTATTCAATCATGTAAAAATAATAAAAGATGTGAAAATGCAAAAAGATTTAGTACTGCAAAAGATAATGACCATACAAAGCATTTATTAAAAGATGATGATTTAATGGTTGAAACATGTTTAATATATTGTGATAATCATATTAATTGCAAAGGAGTTTATATATTTTATGGTTTAAATAATCATTTTAAATGTAGAACATTAACAAATTTAGGTAATAATAATGGAAGTACTACAATATTGTATGATTATAGTTATAAATATATAGGAAAAAGAGAAATATTAACAACACAAACAACAACCGATACACAAACTTTGACATCAACACAAACAACAACCGATACACAAACTTTGACAACACAAACAACAACCGATACACAAACTTTGACAACAACACAAACATCAACAAACACACATACAGCAACAGATACAGAAAGTATAACAGACGCACATATTACAACAGATACACAAACGATAACAGACGCGTATACTACAACAAATACAGAAACTATAACAAACGCATATACAACAACAGATACACACACTTTAACTAAATTACATGTAACAGAGAATAATAGTTCCCTAATTAATAATTTAAAACATAAAAATACAGATAGTAAAGCATCAAACTATATAGTATATATTTTGTTGGCATCCGGATTAGTAATTTTTTTTATTATTTTTATTTTTATTATTACAAAAAAAAAGAAAAGAAGAAATAATTTTAAAGGAAAAATAGATAATTATTATAATAATTTGGAAAGACCAAATTTTAGTAATGCTCTAGAAATAAATAATTACAGTAAATTAAATAAAAATAAAGATGATCCTAATTACAGAATTTATAATAATGAAATTTATGAATCGAATATAAAATATAATATAAAAAATGATCAAGATAATGATGCAGACAATAATATGGAAAATAGTATTGTATTAAATAAAGATTTAAATTCAACAACAAGTTTATAGTATTTTAATTAATAATTATATATTATATATATTATATATAATATATATGTATAAAAATAATATCTATTTTGATAAGTATTTAAAATATAAATCTAAATACACAGAACTAAAAAATGATCTTGAAGGTGGTAAACGATCTGCCTCACAGCAAAGAATAATGGATATTGAACAAAAAAAAGCCAGAGATGATATTAAAATAAGAACTAATTTTATAAAAAATAAAAAATTGAGTATGGGAGATATATTTTATATTAATAAACGTATGGCTGATATGGTTAAAAAAATTTATAAAGAAAATTTAGATTTACCACTCGAATCTTTTTGTTTAAAATTTATGTTAAATGTATTTGATAATGATATTAAAAAACAAATTACCAAATTGTTTGAAGAATCAGGTATTTTAAAATCTACTCAAGCAGATTTAACCGAAATTAATTTTAAATTAGGACATTATTTATTACTGGGTATGTTAACAGAAACAAGATATATTTCTGCAATAGAGCGTGATGATAGACCTGCTATTACAAAAGATAATCCATCATATGAAACAGTTGATTTTAAACTTGCAGATGATGCTAGAATTAATGGTATAATTAATTCTGAATATTATTTTAAAACATTAGGTCAATTATCACAAGGAAAATATAATTTACCAAAAAATTATGATAAATTAAATAAAATGACGAATTCAAAAAATAAAATAGAATGGTTAAATAATGTATTCAAAGATTCTAAAAAAATGAATACATTTATTTCAGAATTATTTGAAGGGAATATTTTAAAAAAACAAATATGGACAGATTTTTGTATATCATTAGAACAAAGACGTATACAAGTTTTAATTTATGATATGATAAATTTAATTGTTTATAATAAAGCTTTAAAAACTATTTATCAAGATGATGTTTTAATTAAAGATGTTAGAACAGAATTCAATAATCAATATAATTCATTTGTTAATAATAGAAATACAAAAATAAATAAATTAATAAAAATATTTATAAATGATATTAATGATCATAATACATTATTATCATTATCTGCTAATCCCGCATTAGGCACTTCAAAAATTAGAGTTATTTTAGGACAAGAAGTATTACCCACTTATTACAAAGATATGACAAATAAAATAGAAGATAAAACTGATCCCAAAAAACTTAAAAAAGGTGAAAATTCAGCAATAATATCAAATCAAAATATCGAACAAGTTGAAATACCAGTTGATAAAAATGCTGATTTAGTTGCAGGAACTATCAATAATATATTATTAGTTTCTGTTCATACTCCATCAGATGGTCGAACAACAAGTACTATATTAGATGAAATTTGTATATTTTTTAATAATAATGATGAATTTAGTCATATTATAATAGGTATAGATGCTAATACAAAAAAAGATAGTAAAATGATAACTGGTGAATCTGTTTTAGATGATGTTATAACAAATGTTAATAGATTAGGTCTAAAATTATCATATTTCAAAGATCCAATAAATATTCAATTAATTAAAGAAGGTAAACCCGATAAAGTAACAGATTCTAATGCTCATGGTATGACAACTGGAGCCATAAGAACATTATTACAATCACAATATTATAAAGCCATGGAATCAGAAGAAAGTTATGTTGACTTTATTATGTATAAATCAAAAGAAGGTGTATTGCCAATAGAATTAAATATCAATTCTGCTCATAATGCATTAAAAGAATTAAATGAACAATTAGATGGACCTGGTGATATAAATAAACTATTGAATGGTAAAAATCCATCGGATCACAAACCACGATCAGTATCATTTACTTTAAATGATATTGAATATGATATCATAAGTTTTAATATGGCAGGACCAAATAAAAGTATGTTAGAATATTCCGCATTATAATGTATTAATGCCAATGGGTAAATTGTGCCATCTCATTTAATACTTGTGCAACTTTTTCATATATTATTGCCCATAATGATTTTTTTAATATAGGATTAAAATGAATAAGTATCTTATTACTATATATAGGATTATATATTTTATTATGGTAATATGTTGGTATATTATATTGATTTATATTATAATAATTAAATTTTTTGATTTTTTCTTCATTATTTAATTTAAAATTATTTTTTATATTTTGTAAAAACATTATTATTATTAATATAATATTTTATATTAATAATATAAATAAAATTCATTTATTAATTAAATAATTATGAAAATAGTAAAAAATAAATATTGGTATTAATAATAAAAAATAATTTATTGATCTTTGATCTTTACCATATATTATTTGTATCAATAATGATACAATTAAAATCATGAAAATTAATAATATTTTCATTATATATTTATGAAATATTATAATTATTTTTTAAAAAAAATCATCAAAATCACTATCAGAATTGTTACAACCATCTAAATAATCTATAGAATTATCATCAATAGTATCAAAATCATCTTCAAATATTGCTTTCCATCTTAATATACATCCAATACCCCCAAATCCTTGAACAAACTGTGTCCCTTCACTACTTCTATCTGTAACAAAATCAAGTTGAGTACCATAATCAGTATAATGTTCTGAAATCCATTCTGCCCAAAGCTCATTTTCTTCTACTTCAAATGTTGACTCAATATTTAAATCATTAATTGATTCATTTTCTTTTAAATATTTTATTATCTTATTATTATTTGTATCTTTTAATACATATCTTTCTAATGAAAAATCTTCCCAAACTATTAATCTTTCAGCAGCACCCATGTCTAATGCCATCATTGTTTGTTTTATACCAAAACAATATTTTCCAGAATCTAATGTCATTTCATTAAAATATTGATTTAATAATTTTTTCTCTTCAATTAATTTTACATTATCTAAAATATCTGCTGATAATTCAATTGCTTGATGAAATCCAGATAATCCACCATATGATATATCAACTAACTGAATTATAACTTTCTTTAATCTAAAATCAAAATGATTAGAATTAGATAATTCTGTTTTAAAATCTGCATTACCTGCTAAAATTATTCCTTTTACATTAGGTAACTCATTGGTAATAAAATAATGTGTTGCTAATTCACCTACTTTTTTAACGTAATTATCTCTTGCTTCCATTCTTAATCTAGCAAATCTAAGTGATGATTGACCACCTCTTCTATGCTTTTTAGGTAATTCAACAGTAAATTTATGCAGTACAGATTGATTGTTACCACAAACTGTACCATATAAAGTTCCATTACCGTCGATTATTATAAAACCATATTTTTCATCAGATGTTAAAATTGATTCTAATATTTCTGTATGAAATTTACTATCACATGTGTATATAAATTTATTAATAGGTTTAAAAGGAGTAATATCATATGTTACTTTTTTTTCTTTATTTCCACTAATAACCATTGTACCACAATATATTATTAATCCATTTTTTGGTAATGATTTATATTGTTTTAATTTTTGCTGTGTTGATGTAATTGCTGATAAAACAGATAATTTATTAACTCTGGATTTAATATTTGTTGCTGTTCCAAATTCATTTGTTAACATATTATTTACTTTTGGTATTGATTCACCAGGTGGTAATGATAGAGTTATCATACTCGTTCCATTACCTCTAGCGTTTGATAACATTTTAATTAATTTTTTCATCTTCCATAATTCAATATTATTAATTTCGCTCATATTAATAATATTATTATATTATTTTTTAAATATTTTACCTACAGTTCAAAAAAAAATATTTAAATTATAATTATAATAAAATGAAAGAAATATTTATAATATTTGTAATAACAATTTTTATAATTCTTATGCAAAATAAATTAGTAAATATTAAAAAAACGTTTAAAAAAAGAAAAATAGAAAAAAAGACACTATCTAATAATATAATTAGTATAAAAACAAATAAAGGTTTAATAAAAATAAGATTATTTAATACAAATAATAAACAAATAAATGACTTTATTCATACAAAAATTAAAAATATTTTTACTAATAAAAAAATAATAAAAAAAAATAGTCTTTTAATACTAAATACAGAAATAAATAATACAAAACTTAATTTAACTAAAACTAATTCTACTGCTAATGTTTTACCTGCATTATTACTAGGAAGAGAAGATGATAAAATTAAATTATATTTAAATTTGGATAAAAAAAAAAAAATAATAAATGATGATGAAATTATAGTTGGGGAAGTTATTAAAGGCTTTTATAATTTATTCAATTTAGAAAATGGAGATTTGATATATAATATTATTTAAAGTATAAAAATTTTATATAATTAGTATGGTTATTTTAAATGATTATTTTACAAAAAAATATGATACATCTGAATATTATAATAGACAAAACTTAAGAACTATTACTAATGATTTAGATTATTCATTATTAAATAATTTACATTCCCCTATAAAAAATGATAATATATACGATTTATTAATTGAAATTAACAATAGATCAAAATTAGGAACAGATCATATTTTATATGATCAATATTGTCATGAAAATAAAACTCAAAATGTTCTTTTGCCATATTTATGTAGTAAAAAAAAAAATATATGTGAATTAATTATAATTAATAATCCAGAAGATACAGAAAGATTATCTAGAAAACATGTTAAAAAAATGCCTAATTTTGAAGTTTTGTTTCATGATAGTATAATATCAACAACTGATAATGAACATTGGCGATCTCAAAGAAATTCATTAATATCTGCATTTAATCCTAAAGATTCTTTAGAAAAAATTATACCAATTTCATATAAAAGAGCAAAAAAATGTAGTACAATCTTACAAAAATTATCAAACAATGGAAATAATAAAATAAATATAAACGATTTTTTTCTATATGAAACCTTATCTCAATTACAATTAGCTATGTTTGGATTTTCAGAAGATTTTAATAATAAAACAAATATAGATATTAGAAATGGTTTTGCTGGTTTAAAAGAAGATGGATATATTAGAAACTATGGTCAAAATTTTTTAGAAAAAATTAAAAAATCATCTGGACCACTAAGTATAAATTTGAATAATAGAATTGAGGAAACAGAAACAGAATCATATGGAAATGCATTAATATTAAGTTTTGCTGGTCATGATACAACCGGGCATACACTAACATGGTTAATTTTTGAATTAGCTAAAAATTTAAATTATCAAATTAAACTTCAAAATGAGATAGATAATTTCTGGAAAGAAACTGGAAACGAAACAATAGAAATGAATCATTTCAAAAAATTACCATTTATGACAAGGTGTATAATGGAAACATTGAGGTTATGGCCCGCAGTTCCTAATGGTAGTTTTAGAGAATTAATAGCAGATGATGAAATTATTGGAAAAAATAATAAAAAAGTAAAATTAAAAAAAGGAACGTATGTTCAAATTTTTAATTGGACTAGACATAGAAGTAAAGAATTATGGGGCGAAGATGCTGAAATATTTAACCCAGAAAGAAATTTTGATGAAGATGAAATTTGGGATAATACAGGTTTTGCAACTTATAATCCTTATAGTGAACGTTTTAGTCCGTTCTCATTACCACCTAGAGATTGCTTGGGAAAAAATTTTGCTCAAATAGAAATGAGATTAATTTTATTAAATGTTTTGAAAGATTTTAATTTTATTCTAACAAAAAAACAAACAGAGGAAAGTTTCAATAATAATTATTTTGGTATAAATAGAGCAACACTAGCTCCAGCTAACGTTTATAATAAAGAATTAAATTTAAAAAACAAAGGATTAAAACCATATCATACTGGTTTATATGTATATGCTATACCTAGAAATAATAAAGCTAAATTATAAATTTAATAAATTTTTTATATCTTGATAGGAATAATCATTAGACATTTGCATTTTAGATAATACATCAAAATTTATATATTTATCAATTTCTTGATAATCAATAATATTATCCTTATTATAATTACTACATATACCTATACAACATATAGAATCAGCATATATTGTTCTTTTTATATAATAATGATTAGAACTCCTAATAACTATATATTCATTATATTTAAAAACTATCATTCCTCTAATCCATAAACTATTATATAATATATCTACAATTGATTTTTTTTTGAGTTCTACTCTCCAATTTTTTGTTTTAGTAAATAAATATTCTATTTTATTTAAATCTTTTGGTAATTCGATTATTGTTGTAGTAGTAAAATTTATAGGCATTCCTTCTGTTTTAATTTTTATTTTTTTTTTTAATGCACAATCAATTGGGCTATTATTAATAGGATCAAATGAAATTATTTTTGCTGTAACCCATCTATAATTACAATTTAAATAGTCAAATAAACAATCTTCTTCAAGATTCATACACCATAAATATTTTGCATAATCTAATTTATTATTTATTTTATGAATCATATAAAAAGTAGAAAATTCAATAGCTTTCCAACAAAAAATATTTTCAATTGGATTTATTGATAAATTATTTAAAAATACGAATACATCTTGCCAAATATAATTAATAGGTAATAAAGATATATTTAATAAATTTTTCTTTATAAAGTTTAATAAATCATTATTTTTCTTGTTATTTTTTAAAATCCATTTTTTAATGGCTTCATATATATATTTCTCATCTAAATTAGTATATTTATAACAAATAGTTTCTAAATCATATAAATCAATATCTGTAATTGTATCTAATGATAAAATATTTATAATATTACTATCAATAAAATTTTGTAAAGTTTTGTGATATATCTTTATTTTAAAATTTGTTTTTTTTATCATTTTTTTAATAAATAAAGCATTATAACAATGTAAATTATTATTTATAACCCAAGTTACTATATATAATAATAATTCTTCTATTATTAAAAAATCCGTAATTAAAAATAACATATAATAATTATCATTATTAATACTTAATTCATCAATATATAAATATTTTCTGATTATTAAAATAGAATCATAACTGAAAGGTAATGTAAAATTATTAAGATTTTCATTTATAAGTAAATTATTTAAAAAAAGAGATTTTTTAGCAACACATTTATGAATTTTAATAATTCTATTATCTATAGTATTTATTATAATAATATCTTTAAAATCAATAGTATCATTATCTAAATTTTTTAAAAGATAATTTCCTAAATTATTTACCATTTACTTATTTTTAATAAATATAATATTAATTTTATTTATTAGAAATAATTTTATTTTTTTGATTTCTTTTCTTTTTTTCCTTTTTTTGCTTTTTTTTCTTTTTTTTCTTTTTTTGATTTCTTTTCTTTTTTTAATTTTTCTATTTGTTTCTTTAATTCGGCTAATTCTTCTTCCTTATCATCAATTTCTGAATCCCTATCATCGAGATCATCTTCTAAACTTTCTACTTTTTTTTTAAGTTTTCTTTCTTTTCTATCTCTATTATATGATTCAATAAAATCTGATGAAGAATTATATGTTGGCGATAGTAATATTGTATTACTACAATAGGAAGTTTTATATATTAATTCAATATCAATATATGTTATTTCATTTGTAACAGGAATTCCTCCTGCAACAACTATATAACTTTTATATTGTATATTAAAATACCATTTATTATTACAAAATAATGGTGAAACATAAACATTTCTTCCCAAATCATTAGAATAGATTATATCAAATTGTAATTGATTGTAAACAGGGATTGTGACTTTTAAAAAATTTCTTAAACGCATTGCTAAAATAGAATTAACTGCAGTATTTGCATTATTAATAATACTAGTTTCAAAAGTTCTTCTATACTGGTTTTCTACATAAAAGGGTCTAGTACCACCAGCTTGTTCTTTAATAACTATATATTTTTTTTGATATGGCATATAACTATATATAAATATTAGAAAACATTATAAATATTTTCTAATATTTATAATGTTTTAATTAAATCTTCATAATTAGAATATGAAAAACATAGTTGCATAATTTCAGCTGGTGTATACTTAAAATCATGCACTTTAGTTAATTTTTTGATATCAATTTTAATATCATAGAACAGATTAATTAAATTACACATCATACTTCTAGTACATTTAGTAAAATTAATTTTCATATCAATTCTACCAGGTCTCTTTAAAGCTTTATCCAATGTTTCTTCTCTATTTGTCGTCATAATTATAATTCTACCAGGGCATTCAATAATACCATCCATTAAATTAAGTAATACAGATAAATTATTATTATTATTATTTTCTTCCGAAAGAATTTTTTCTATTATCTTTGCATCTGTATTTTTACCTAATTCCGTACTTTGTATAGTCTCAACTTTTCTTTTTTCCTCTTCTTTTTTTAGTTTTCTATCTTTTACTATATCACCCATAGCATCTACATCCTCCATAATAAATATTCTTTTTTCTTGTGGAATAATTAAATTATCAATCTTATCACCAAGCATTAAATCTTTTAATTTATTTAAATCAAAATCATTTGTTAAATTTATTGATATAGCATGCCTTTGGGTTGCTTTCATAATTGCTTTAATCAAACTTGTTTTACCACATCCTGGGTCACCATGTAGTAATAATCCAAGAGTATATGGTATTCCTCTTTTATTATACCAATCTTCATTATTAAGAAAAAAATCTATTTTTTTTAAGACTTCTTCTTTTTGATCAAAAAATACATTTTCATATGATCTATTCGTTGAAAAACAATGCTTCTTGAAATCAATATCAGTTTCTTTTTTATTATAATTACACTCGATAAAATACTGATTTTTTAGTGATTTATCAATTATAAATTTAGAATATTCATCATTAATACCTTGAATAAATAATTTTAATTCTTCAAGACTTTTTGTATATGTCAATATATTCAATTCAAAACTAACAATTTTTTTAGTACTACCATCTCTTAATTTTTCAGTATCTTCATATGAAGAAAAGGATACATAATAATCATTGGTTAATTTAATTTCCTTTTTTTCATCAAAAGTATAAAAATCATCATTAATATCCTCATCTAATTTATAATTATACATTGTCGATGTTACATATTTCAAATGATTTAATTTAATTCCTTTTGTTTTATTAATAAAAAATAAAACTGCCTTAAATGTTTCAGGATAATCACCATTCTTTCTACATTCAATTGTTATAATTATTTTATTATCATTATTTGAAAAATATTTAGATACAAATATAAACCATTTTTTAATTTTTTTATAATTTAAAAAAGTGCCTGCCTGAGCAACCACTGAGCATATTATCATACCTAATATCATATCAAACATTACATTTCCTGTTTGATATGATGTTATTAATTTATTTTTTAGCATAAAATCCATTATTTCTTAAAAAGTATCTAATATATGATTTTAAAAATAATTTATTTTTCAATTTTTTATTATTAAATATCGAAATATATTAAAATATTAAAATATTATATATAAATATATGGAAAAAATAAAAGAAAAAATAGCAACTTTCTCATCATTTGATGAAAAAGATATTGATAATTATATAAAAACAGGTATAAAATTAGAAAAAAATTTGGATATATCAAATTGTTCTAGGCAAAGTTTTGGTATTTATTGTAGAAATATGTGTAATTTTTTAATTAATCACACTGAATTTAACTATTTAATTGAAGTCTATAATGAAACTAATTCTAATATATTAAAAAATTTTAAAAATAATATTATATATGCGAAAATAATCATTTCATATAATAATTATTTACTAAAAATGATTAAATCAAATGATTTTTGCTCCAAGATGGTTGACAATGAAAAATATACTAAATGGCAACCACTTGATGATTATTTATTTTTATTAAAAAATATTAATACCGAAACTTTTGAAATTATTAAATACGGTGATAATAAACCTATGAGAATATGGGTTGATACAAAAGTTCTTGAAGATCGTATAAATAAACTTGAAGATATTCAAACAAATAATATTGTATTATATGATATTTATAGATACTATTTATGGATAGCATATAAATATTTATCACATTTGGAGAAAAAAAATCAAAAAAAAAAAATAGAAACAACTAATAAATTTATAAATAGATTTAAATATTTATGTCAAACAAAAACTGATAGACTAGCAGTTATTATACAAACAATAAGAAACTTTCAACAAGATCTTATTAGAACAAGAGAATTAGCAGATATTTTACCTAAAGAAGAATTAGATAAAAATGATAAAAAATATTTGAATAATCTAATTATTAATGGTGGAATTTCAGTAGGATCTATAATAGCTACAGCAGCTGTTTTATATAAGGTTTTAAATTAATTAATTGATATTTTTAATTACTCTAAATCCTGTTTCATATATACGTACATCTGGATAGATACCTGTTCTAGAACAAGGAGAAATAATATATTTTGAAGTAGCCCATGATCCACCTTTTAATAC
>Ga0209634_1001751_pt1 | contig 15704 bp, 10 predicted proteins | sample LinPmetageLP40_FD_184043 | JGI IMG/M metagenome (GOLD analysis project Ga0209634, IMG submission 184043) | Marine viral communities from the Pacific Ocean - LP-40 (SPAdes) (version 2) | ecosystem: Environmental > Aquatic > Marine > Oceanic | place: Pacific Ocean | collected 2010-08-26
TTGACTACTAAATTTTTCTATCTCCTTCTCTCTTTCTGTTACTAATCTTAATACTACACTTTGCACTCTACCAGCGGATAATGACAGTTTTTTTTTTGTAGAATTTTGAATATGTGACCAAAGTAATGGTGAAATTAGATACCCAATTAATCTATCAAGTATTCTTCTAGCTTGTTGTGCGTAAAACATATTCATATCTATATCTTGGGGTTCATCCATAGATTTTAAAATCGCTTTTTTGGTAATCTCAGTAAATAACATTCTTTTTCTTTTTTTAGGTGTGAGTTTTAAAATCTCAGATATATGCCAAGCAATACTTTCGCCTTCACGATCATAATCAGTAGCTAACCAAACAACATCACATAATTTAGCTTTTGTTTTTAAATCTCCGATAACATATTTTTTACTATCTGACACTATATAATTTGGTTCAAAATCATTATTAATATCAATCGACAACTTTTTACTATCTAAATCTCTCAGATGCCCTTTACTTGATACTACAATAAAATTATTACCTAAAAATTTTTGTACTTTTGGAACTTTACTAGGTGATTCTAATACCACTAATTGTTTAGTCATAATTAAAAATTTAAACTTTTTTTAATGAAATCAAATTTATTTAATAAAATTAAATAATTATGTTATTTAATCCATCATTATATTATTTCTATTTATAATATTTTTTATAGTAATATTCATAACTTATTCCTCTTTTTTAACTTGGTTTGTATATCATAATATGTTTATTAATAATGTTTGATAATAGTATGCTCTTTAAAAATTAAAATATTAGTATAAATAATCTTATAATTAAACATAAATATAATTATAATTATTATTTAAATATTTAGTAAATTTTTGTATCTATATATTAATGATACCTCAAAAATATATCCCTAAATCTTTGTCAGTCATGGATAAAAAAAAACAAAGACAAATGTTAAAAAAATCTCGAAAACTTTATAAACAAGGTAAATACTTTACTCGAAAAAAAATAAAATCTTATAAATCAAAATTATCGCCTCACATTACAAATGCAATGAAAATGTACAAATTAAATAAAATAAAACCTAACAAACAATTATCTATAGCATCAAAATGTAGCATTAAAGGTTTAGAACAGATAGTATCTAAGGGAAGAGGTGCGTATTATTCTTCAGGTTCTAGACCGAATCAAACTGCTGAATCTTGGGGATTGGCAAGATTAGCCAGTGCTATTACTGGTGGAAAATCCTCTAAAGTAGATTATCATATATTAAAGGATGAATGTTCTAAAAATAGTAAGGCTTTAAAATTAGCAATAAAGGTAAAAAATTTGAATCCAACAAAAATAAAATTAGGTGGTAGGATGAATACTAAATATAAGTTTGATTTAACACCAGAACAGTTAAAATCTAAATCTTTGGTAAAGATTAAAAATTCTGATCCAGAATTTCAACCTAATTTATCACCATTAGAGATTTTTAAATTAGGGAGCTTTGGAGGTACATATTGGCGCGAAATAACATCTGGTGTGACTGGTAAAACTTATAGCAATGAACATCTTAAATTAAAACATGGGAATAGAGGAATAAATTGGGAAGATATTCCAAAAGAATATTTAATTTCTGAGATTTGTCACTCTAAAATTAATAAATATAACGTAAAGGCAGGAACTTCTTTAGAATTTTGGGAATCAAAAAACTGGATAAACGAAGATGACCCATATGGATGGGTTCAATGGTATTGTAACTATTATTTAGGTAGAAGAATACCAGAAGAAGATGATAGGCAAATAGGTAGATGGAAAAAATTTGCAGGGAGAAAAGGTAGATTTCGTTTATGGTTGATTACCAATATAACCAAAAAAAAAGGAAAATTTAATGACGAAGATATTAGTCGAAAAATTAGACAAGGATTGCAACATTGGGGTTATGTGCTGACCGAAGAAGATTTCAATTACGAAGTTAAAAGAAGAAAAAATAAATAATACTATCTGTAAAATTATTTGATAATAAAATGATTCATAACATATTTGTCAGTACCACTATTTAGAGATATATCAACGTAAACATCTATACCATCTAATTTGTAATCTTTAAAATGTCCCGACGACCTATATATGTGATTAATATTGTCTTTAATCATTTTTATTATATTTTTTTTTGAAACTAATTTAATTATATCTTTTTCAGGTAGTAGTTCATTTTTATTTAAACTAGAATATTGTTTAGGTATCGATTTTGATAAATATATATGAAGTAATATAATAAAATTATCTGTTGGTTTATTATATTTAATAGACACTAATTTTCCATCTAAATATTGTGATAAATCATCGTTATCATTACTACCGGTATTAAATATATTTTCATATAAATGTTTTTTGGCTTTATTAGATAAAAAATCTTTTATAATTTTATTTTTTAAATTACTATCTAAATGTTTATTTTTAAATGATATAGTTTTGCCTGAATCTAAATCTATAATTATTCTAGGATTAATTCTAAATTCAACGATTTTATACATATATTGATAAAACATATTAATTTAAACATAAGTAATTTGTATATTATTTTTTTTGGCTTCTTCATCTTTTGCATCATCAACAAGAATATTTTTTATAAGTAGATATAATTTACCATTGTCTGTAATAGGTATCAATTTAGATTCATAATTATCTAATTCAGTTTGTTTAGAAACTCTATATAAAACATTATCTTTATAAAAAGACTTACATGTCGTTCCAATTTTTCTTATATAATTAATATCAATCAATCTTACATCACCAATATTAAGTTGATTATTACCAAAATTTTTTATGACAGTACAATGCCATTTTTCATCACCTAAATTATCTGAGGGAAGTTTATAGTTTGGAAAATCTTTTACTAAATTTATTTTAATGTACCTGCCATCATTTAACATAAACAAATAATTTGGAGGAGTAAATTTTCCCATAAAATACGAAAAGTTCATATATATTTATTTATCTATTTTTTTTCAATTTCATAAGCGTACTCTAAATTATTGATTTCATCCAAAAAATAGAATATAATCTTATTTTTATTAATTTGTAATAAACAATATCCTAAAGATTCTTCAAAAAACTGTAAATATGGGTAATTAATTCTAGATTCTTTATTAATTTGTCTAATTTGACAACCAGTACCAGTAATTATCAAATTAATATTACTATATATCATATGTTGTTTATCGTGATCATGACCATTAAGTAAAATATCGACTTTGTTTGATAAAGTGTCTTTGTAAAATCTATCTATAATACCTTTAGAGTCACCATGATATCCAGAACTTTTCCATGGATGATGTCCAAATACAATTATCCATTTAGATTTTGATTCTTTAATATTTTTTTTTAACCATTTCTCTTGGATACTTATTTCATCAAACGACATATTATTAAAATTAGTATCTATAGCAAAAAAATCTATTGAACAATCTTTAATTTTTTTAGTGAATTGATAATATCTACCAGGCATATTCCATCTAGAACTGCGTAAAGAATAGTTTATTTGTGGTGCTATTCTTTTTCTATAATCATGATTTCCTAAAGTCATATAAAAATCTATATTTTTAGGTAATATTGAATATGGATTTTCAAATTGTTCATTAAATCTATTATCATTAATAGATTCTACACCATCAGGATATATGTTGTCACCTAATCCTAACACAAAATCAATACCTATTTTTTTATCTAATTTTAATAATCCTTCGGCAACTTTGTATTGGTCAGTATCACCGTTTCCCATATCACCTAATGCTACAATATTAAGTAAATCGTTCATAATTTAAATTAATATATTTAATTTATAAAATTGTAAATCGATTTAAACTATAAAATTAGTTAAGTTTATAATGGTTAATTTAAAAAAAAAATTTAATAGTTTGTTATTAAATTTTTATATTAAAAATATAGACAAGTTAGATATAGAATCTTTATCATATAATATTAGATTACCTTTGAAAATAATAGAATTATTTCCTAATTATAATTGGATTTGGGATGGTATATCAGATAATGAAAATATAACTATAGAATTTATACTAAATTATAAACAAAAAGAATTTAATTGGTATAGACTATCTATACATCCAAATATTTCAGTAAAAGATATATTTAAATATTCCGATTTGCCATGGTATTTTGATAATATTTCATTACATCCAAATATTACTAATAAAATTGTATTAGATAATTTATACTTTCCATGGGTAATTCATTATTTAGTCAATAATAAGAATATTTCTATGAATACAATCTATAAAATAATTGATTATAAAGGACTATCTATTAATTTATTAGAATATGAAAATATATTAATTGACCTTAATGTTTGTATTAATAAATCAGAACAACTATCAAATGATAAAAAAATTAGAGAAAATCTTAATATAGACAAATACGTTCTGATTTTTGATATAGATAATGAAAATATAATTAATAAATTATCCTCATATCATTTCTTTATAGATGAAGAGTTATATATTCAGAAATACTATATTAATAAAATTAAAAATTGGTGGTATGAAATAATTAGTAATCCATCACATCCTATAGGATTAAAATCTTTAGAAAAAAAATCACGTTATTTATTAGATAATAATTAAATATTTGTATATAATAATGAGTAATGAATATGATTACATAATTATTGGTAGTGGACCAGCAGGTATTCAATTAGGTTATTATTTTGAAAATACAAATAAAAACTATATAATTTTAGAAAAATCTAATAAAGCTGGTTCATTTTTTTCTAAGTATCCAAGGCATAGAAAATTAATATCTATAAATAAAGTAAATGTTGTAAGTAAATCGAACGATTTTAAACTTAGACATGATTGGAATTCATTACTATCTGACTATCATAATCATAGTTTTTTACTAAAAAAATTTACAACAGATTATTATCCTGATGCTAATAAATTTGTAAAATATTTGGATAGTTATTGTAAACACTTTAATATTAAAATAAAATTCAATTCGACTGTAACTAAAATATCTAGAATTAATAACAACTTTATAATATTCGTAAATGATACAATTTATAAAACTAAAAATTTAATTATCGGTACTGGATTATCTAAAGAAAATATACCTAACATTAAAGGAAAAGAATATATTACTACTTATGGAAATATGAGTTTAAACCATAATAAATATAAAAATAAAAACATAAGTATATTAGGTATTGGAAATTCGGGATTAGAAACTGCTAATCATTTATTAGGAGATACTAATATTATCCATATGTTTACAAGAGGACCAGATAAAAAGTTATCTTGGAGTACACATTATCCAGGTGATCTAAGGTCAGTTAACAATGCTTTTATTGATTCCTATCTTTTAAAATCACAAAATGTTATAGAGAAGGGTTTTAATGATAATTATAAAATTAAAAAAATAGGTAATAAATTATCAATAAATGATGAAAATAATCAATCTTTATTGAAAAAAAAATATGACTATATAATTTCATGTGCTGGATTTAAGTTCGATGATTCTATATTCCATACAAGTATTAAACCTAAGATATATAATAATGTCCCTGAATTAAAATGTGATTTTAGTAGTGTTAATGTACCAAATTTATATTTTATAGGTGTGTTGATGCAACATACAGATTATAAAAAGTCATCTGGAGCATTTATACATGGATTTAGATATTATATAAGGTCGTTATTTCGTATTTTAGAATATGAAAATCATGATAAATTATGGCCTTCCAAAAAATTAAATAATTTAGACCAACTTAAAAATTTTATTTTTGAAAGAATTAATAATTCTTCAGGTATGTATCAAAATTTTGGATATCTATGTGATGTTATAAAAATAAATTCAAATTCATTTACTTATTATTACGAATTACCTATAAAATATATTTCAAAATTTAAAGAAATAAATAATCAAGATTACATAACAATTATATTAAATTACGGTGGTAATTTGAAACATAATTTTTTCAAAAATATTATAACTGTTGACACCAAAGAATCTCATAATTCTAAATTTTTACATCCGATAATAACTTATTATAATAATCATAAAAAAACTGAAATATTACATATTTTAGAAGACGTAAATACTGAATGGTATGATTTTAATAAACATAAATTACCATTAATACAGTTTTTAAATAGAAATATTAATACAACACACACAGACAAGAATAATTATATAGAAACATTTTCTTATCTAGATAATAGAAAAACTAATAAAATATATATTTTAATACTACTAGTATTATTAGTTATATACTTAATTACTAATAGTTAAAGTATTATATTTCAATATTTACTAAGACTATTAGTTTTCTTTGTATTAAATCTCTTTAATGTTAAAATTGAATATTTTATATAGCTATATAAATTAGTTATATAAAATGTCAATAGATGCAAACAAACAATGGAATATGACAATTAAATCTTCGAAAGAGTTGCACTCTTTTATTGATAAATTACTTTCATCTAGATTTGAAGATATTACAATTTGGTCTAAAAATTCATTTATTACTGATTCAGACAAATGGTGGTGTTGTATTATATCAATTAATAGTGATGATATTAGTTATATGTATTCTTTTAGATATAATGTTATTCAAGAAAAATTGTATGGGTCCCCATTTAAAATAAATGATGATGTAACTAGTATTGTATTAAATTATAGTTCAAATCCATCATTATATAATATGTTTGAAGAAGTGGTTAATCTGATTTAATTTTAAATTATTTATTGGATATAGATATCTTATGCCATGAGTTATTAAGAATTCCTCTAAGATTCCATATATCTTCAATATTTTCTGGTTGTGTATTATATCCACTATCTACCGCACGACACCATATTTCTAATTTTTCTTTATTTTTTGTATCTACTTCTAACTCCCAAAATGTCCAAGCCCATGCTTTATTTCTAGGTTGTTCGCTACCCTCTTTTAAAATAGCTTCTGTCCAAGTAGAACCATTATCAGTTGAAATTTCAACTCTTACAATGTTTTTACCTTCTCCACTATATGCTATACCTTCTAATTTTATCTTATCCTTAAAATTTACTATTTCATTATTCGATGGATTACATATAATAGATTGAATTGGAAGTGTTTCTATAGTGGGTATTTTGGATATATCTAAATTATTAACTTCTTCTATTGATTTAATATTGGATGGCAATCCTTTGTATGCTATTCCTTTTTGCCAAGTACTTGGACTTTCTACATTACTTATTACAATTTTATTTAACCATTTTATATTTTTAGCACCAGTATATCCAGGCACTATTATTCTTAATGGATATCCATGAGAGGGTGTTAATGTTTCACCATTCATTTCATATGCTAAAAGTACATCACCATTTAGTTGTAAAACTTTACTAATAGGAATACTACCATCAAATGGATTATCTATACCAAATAGTTGTACAAATTCTTCACCAGATAATTTAGACATATCTAATTCCATATCCTCTAAAACATCTCTTAATAAGACACCTGTAAATTTTCCAGTAGAAATAGCACCACCAGTCCATTTTAGTCCTAAAACGGATTCTAAAATATTAAAATCATCTCTTCTATTACCAGCACACTGAATAGTAGATACTAATTCCTTTTTTGGAAATTTTTTTAAATCATTTAGAGAATATTTTTTAGATTTATTTGGTAATTCAATAGATAATATATAATCGTCAATATCTATATTTGGTATATCATGGTGATTTCTAATATACCAAAAATTAGATGGTGTTATATAATTTTCTATTAATTTATTTAATTTTGATTCAACATTTAGTGGATATAATTTTTTAATATCAACATCATTTACAATGTTATGGTCATAGTTGTAGTTATAGTTATAACTTTCTTCAGATTTCAACTTATCAATATCATTGCCATCTAATTCACCTATATAATATTTTTCTAAAATATCTGTAACTTTGGGTTCAAAATGAACTGGATATTGATTCCAATATGATTGTATATCTTTACCAGAACCCTGCATTATCATATCTTTACCCCCTGGATGTATATCTATAAATTGAGTTATGTTATAAACTTTATTATTATATATAACCCATGAGTCATTTTTAGTATTGTGTTTTCTAATTTCTTCTAAAGTATATATTTTTTTTGACCTAAATTCATACAAATCTCTATATATTATAAAAGGACTAATTTGTAAACTATATAATCCTAATCTTAATAATTTTGAATTCATTATTTAATATGAGTTATCTAACCTTTAAATACTTCTTTTGTACCTCCATTGTAAATATATCCATGTTTATTATCAATCATCATTTGATTTACACTGTTATTATCATTTTGTTTAAGATATAAAGTTCCTAATAATCTTCCATATTTATCGAAGTCACCACATTCTATATAAATTAACTGTTCTGGATTTTTTTGGATTAAATTTTTTAAATAATTTTTAGATTCTAATGCTGCTTTTTTTTCAGCATCTCTATTTGGATTACTTTTAGATGGTCTCATTTCAGGCGAATCATAGCCTTCCATTCTTATATTCCATTTATAGATTGTTCCTTTAACATCAAAAACAACTCTACAAGAATCACCGTCATAAATACTAACTACTTTACACATTTTTTTTTTACCTTTAAGTGAAAACTCTGGGGTATTATTATTACATTTTCTTAACTCTTTATTTAAATTTCTTAAAAGATTCATTTATTATATACAAAGAAAAAATTATTAACATGGCCTATAAATATCTTTACAATTTACATCCATAAAATGTGTTCCACCATTACATCTATAAGCTTTACATGAATTATCCCATGTATATACATAACTTGAACTACATTTACCTGGACAAGGTGCTTTTTGTCCATGAACTGGTTGTTTCATTTTCTTCATTAAATCATCATTTTGTTGTTTATATTGTCTGGTCAAATCTTCTTGCATTTTTCGATTAGCTGCAAATTGATTAGCTATATCTTGTCTCAGGCCTTGATTAGATGCTAATAATTGTTTATTTGCACCGACTACATCGTTAAGTTGTGCACTTATAACGCCTAAATTAGCATTTAAATTTGTACCTAATTGTTTTAATTGATTAGATATATTGGCTGAAGCTTGCATTTGGTCGCTATGTTGAGCAGCTAAATTATTATTTAATCCAAGTAGTCCAGATGAGACAGCTTCGCCTATATGCTTAAATCCCTGATACATAAGTCCTGCTTGGTTTTCAGCAATAACCTTATTCTGGCTCATTAATAATTTATTTCTTTCGTTGGCTGATTCTTGTCCCATATTATGTCTTCTCCATCCTTGTTCTTGTGAAAACATGACCCTTTGGTCATTAGCATTTTTCTGAAACAATATTCCATCTCTATGTTGTTTTAACCACTCTTTATGTCGTGTATCTAAATTAGCTTCTACACGTTGTTGTCTTTCATCGTCTGCATTTATTTTTTTTGAAGTTAAATGTGCATCATTCTCCATCTTAAAAACATCACGATGTAGTTCTTGTAATATTTTACTTTTACCACGTACTCTATTTAATTGCTGTTTTTGTTCTTCTCTATAATTATCTTCAATTATATTTTGTAGGTGTCTTCTTTCTGTTTCATATTTTTCTTCTAATTGTATTAATTGTTTTTCGTCTGAAGCTAATTTATTTTTTTTATCATCCAAATTATTAATTAGTACAACCTTTTTACTAGTTAATTTATTTAATTTCATAATTTTTTTAATTGTTGTTCTTATTTGAGATTTATATCGACTACCTATTTTAGATAACATTTCTTTTTTAGTTAATGCTTTTACTGGAATACCTAATTTATTCTTAAAAGTATATTTTTCATCTATTTTAATAATTGATTTACCTAATTTTTGATTAAAAATTTTTTCCCTTTCAATATTGTACAACATACTTAATTTTACTAAATCTGATTTACTACTTAACGCTAAATCTTGAGCTTGTTGGTCTACATTACCTAAATATTTTTTTTTTTTCTTTCGAATCTCCCTACTTACATCTTCTTTTTTTTGCATTTGTGATGCCATTTATTATAATAATATAAAATTATTTTTATATTTTATTTTATATTATTATAATAAATGTCTAATTTATTAAATATTAATCCTTCTGAACAAGCAGAACACGAGGCTTCTTCGATTGATGATTATAAAGATTTATATAATGGGCTTATGAATCAGGTAGATGATTTAATTAATAATTATTTATCAAATCAACGTGATAAAGATAAACTTTTACCAGACACTGAAGATAATCTGTTATGGAGTTCTAATAAAAATGAAATTTTAAAATATGTATATTCTATAAAAAATAGTGAAAAATTGCACAATTATGCTCACAATCTTATAAGTTATTATAATAATAAAATAGAACAGGTAAAAAAATTAAAAGCATCTCAAAGTTCTTCTGTTGAAAAAAATTTCGAAGGTGATATGTTAATTAGAGAACAACAAAAATCGCAAATTTCTCAAATAATAAATAATTCAGGTATAGGTTCAAATAATGATTATATCGAAGGTTATACTGAACATATCGGCTCTAACTCTGATAAAATAATGGATGAAGATTATAAAAAACGTAATGCTCAAATTAAATATGATATTTTAATTAAAGATTTTAATAAAAATAAATCAGAATTATCTAAATGTTTAGATATTAAATTTGATGAAGATTTAGAAATAGATGATGACGAGGATGACGATGAAGATATTTCTGCTACAATTTTTAGTACTAAATATTTAGAATGTGAAGAACAATTTCCCGACGACGATGAAGCTTGGGACACTTGTATGCAGACTGGTGGTGAATTAAAGTTTAATATAGAAGGTATAAGTAATTGGAAACACAATAGTTTTAATAAATCTAATTTAGAATTAAATTTTTTAGAATGTCAATACTGGAACTATATTAAAGAATATTACAATTTTAGAATTACTAATAGTAATTATGATTACAATCCTAAAATTACATCATCCTCTGAAAAATATGAATTAAATAACCAAATCAAATATATATTGTTTCAAATACATTTATATAAAGAATATATCGATGAATATATTGAAAAACACGAAGTACCTTTAAAAGATGAATTAAGAGGAGGAGGGTTAGATACGCCAAGTGACTTCTTTTCTAATAGTGGTATAAATCATTTTTTTTTTGACAAGATACAAAATATAAATAGTTGGATTAATAAATTATATTATGAAGACGACAAATTTATAGAGAGTATTGAAGAAATTAAACTAGATTTATCTCCAAATAATCTTGCTTTACAATATCACGGTACAAATGGATTACTAGACAGACCATCAGATGAACCAAATATTTATAATAAATCTAACTATTTAAATCTTTTAATTCCCAAAATAAATAATTCAAATAAACAATATTATGCTATGTATAGCTATTACAAAAAAAAGGAACATGAGATTTTATCTAGTTTAAAATCATCAGACGAATATACTATTGAGACATATAATAGAATTAAAAATTTATTTTTAAATTCAACTGAAATATTAAGATGTTTCTTATTTTTTATTGAAGAATATAGTAAGAACATTGGTGGGATTAACAAGTATTTATCAACAAGTTTTGTATATAATTCACATTTTTATACTAATTATGGAAATATCTCCAGAAGTCCTAAAGATTCGATACCAAGACCCGAGGGTGTAATAACATGGATCCAAAAAATAGTTAATAAAAATGTTATATTTGATAATCTAAAATCATTATCCAGTATAAATTATAAAGACCTACAGTTACAATATGATAATACTAATCAATGTAATGTCATTATTTCACCTCAAATAAAACATCCCTCTGGCGAAGTAATCCAAACAGACTATTTATCAAAAATTAATTATGCAATGAGTGGTATTGACCATATTAAGAATGATAAATATAATGCATTTCTAGTTAGACCGGATGTTTTCGTTTATTCAGATGGTACCAAAAATGTAAATAATAATAGGAATATATCGCATGCATTTCATCATAGTTGCCAAGCAAATGTTATTTATCCACAAATTTTTAGTTTTGATATAGAATATAGAGATAATTCGGATGTTCTAAGTGATATATCTATTATAAATGATCTTCCAATAAAACCAATATTTAGATATAGAGTACCAAACATAGAACTTACTAATATTAATTCTAGAAGTAGTATTATAAGATGGAATTATTCAGGTGGAGATATAGACATAAGTATTAAATCTAGCATACCGATTTATGAAGAAAAAAGTATTTTTGGCAATAAAGATAAAGATATAGTATTAGATGTTATAGATATTAATTTATATAATTCGTCCAATACAAATGTTTTTCCTAGATGGTCGGAGAAATACCCATTTAAAGATGATTTAAAAATACAACTAATAAATTTAAGTAATAAAATTAATCCGGGTAGTAAGTATGTTTCTGGATTTACAAAAGATACATTTAAAGGAGTATGTAGTAAATGTAATAAACCAATATCATATCTTGATAATACTATAAATATTGGTGGTAAAATAAATCTTGTTGATTGCAAACATGCTTCTTATGATAACGAAAATAATGAAATAAATTATTCGTCAATAAATAATTGGAGAAATACACATCCAGTTATTATATTTAATAGTGATTCAAATGATACTGAATATATTGAAAAAACACGTAATAGAAGCTATCCATCTGGTTGGGATGTATACACTAAACAAAACTGGGTTAAAAATAAATCTAAATATATGAGATTAGAGCTTAGTATTATTAAAGACGCTCCTTGGTTAAAAAAAAGGGTATGGTATGGTGCAGTTGATAAGGATCAATCTGGTGAATATACTATACCTATAGGTACGGGTGCTATATTATATATAATGGAAATTGATAATTTGTTTTTAGATCCAAAAAAATTAAATACAGATACTGAATTAATGTTTTTCAAAACAGGCAAAATTAACCATATAAAATATAGGTCAGGAACTACGCATGAAAATTCTGACAGATTTATATATCATGATATACTCGGTGTAGGCCAAATAATACATATCACACATCATTTATCTTTACCAAATTATTATGGAGATATGCTTTCTGATATAGATGAAACATATCCTTGGGAACAAAGAATTGTGTCTGTTGATGGTAAATCTTATACTTTAGAGTCTAAAACTAATCCAAATAAAATATCTTATAGCCAAATTTATAAACATGATGGTAAATATAAACGTAGTGTAGTATATGGTTTAGAATATAAAATATTACCAAATCCTATTTCTTCAGGTAATTTTACAAGTTTAGGTTGGAGACATTATAATCCAGTATATTTATATAAAAGTGCTAAAGATATATTCGAAAAATATAGTAGAAATGAATTAACAATAGGATATGGATTCATTAATTCACATATACGTACTGAAAATTTTAAAGAGAAAAAAGTATTGAGTTATCCTAGAAATGAAATTAAGACTAAGCCTATAGCACAATGTAGTAGATCTAATCTGCCAATATTAGAAAATGATAGGTATCAATTATTAAATGAATATTCAGCTTATCCCCCACTTAGCCGTAACACTGAACCTAATAAAATAATTTCTAAAGAGTTTACTAAAAATACTAGAAATAACAATCTGTCATATGTTATAAAAAGTCCATTAAAAAAAATAAAAAATCCAAATAGTGCGTACGCTACATATTATGGTATTATACATCCTAAAAATGGTCGAGAAGGAATAGGATATGAAGCATATTCAGATAGAATAATTTTAAATAATAATAAAGCGTGTTTAGAATTATCTAGAGCATTAACTTATAATTCATTAACTGGTATAAACGTTAATATAGATAAATCTAATTTTATGAAATATATTACTAAAAAATATGAATCATATAGTAATAAAATTAAGTCTCAGTATTTAGGTCAATGGCATAATAACTTATATCATGGATGGGGTATATTTAATTTTACTGAATCATTTATTCGACAAGATAGAGAAACATTGGATAAAAGTGTCAGTATTTTATGTCAATGGGAGAATGGAACACAAACGGGGAAGGGTTATCTACAATATAATAATAAAATATGGTCTATTAATTGGATAGATAATAAATCAGTGGACTATAAATCAATTGCAGATTTAGAAATGTATCAAAATCAAGATACTGAGATACCTATTATTTTCACTATGCTAAAAAGTGTTAATTTGGTTAATAAAAATCCTATAAGAAAACAAAGTTTAAATTTTTCTAGAATTTCGAATCAATTTTATGGAGTAATTGATGCAAATTCGGGATATGACACTATAAATATGTCTCATTTTTTTACAGTAAATTGGGATGAGAGTAGTTATATTCAATCTAATATAAAATTTGATTTAGATTTCTTTCCTAAAATTAATTCGAATGAATCTGAGTATTTAGATATTTGTACTAATTTTGATAACCATTTAGAAACTATAATGAATAGCTTACACTATAAAACTCTATTTAATTTGCATAATATAGAACAATCTGAGAGTGAAAAAATAAAAGAACTCATATCATTAAATAAGGATATAGAATACAAACATAAAAAACACTATGAATTATATCAGCTTTTATTTTTTTGTTTAAGATTTATGTGTAATAATGGTGATAAATTATCATCAGAAATATTTAGATTAGTATTGGGTGAACTTCATAGTGAAGTTATAACACAAGAGATTAAAGAAGTATTCGAACAAATTAATACTATGAAACCATCAGAGACTGATGCTTTTATTGATAAAGTAAAAGGTAAATTGAAAAAGGGAATATCAAAAACCAAAATGGATGAATTAAAAGTAAATATAAATACAAATATGAAAAATGTAGAAAATGGTAGACTTAAATTATCATATGTTAAAAATATTACTAATCTAATTCATGAAACAGATTCTGAACAGGAAGATATAATTGCAGCTTTTAAACAAAGAAGTGAGTCATTACAATTAGAGTTAGATAAACAGAATAAAATAAGATTAGATAAAATAGAAGAAATAAAAAAAGATAAACAAAATATAGACGATATAAGCGATGAATTAAACAAAATAGAATTAGAAATAGAAGATATTGATAGTTCTCTTAATCAAACTTATGATGACGAACTGTTATCTAATAATGACGATTTAGAAAGTTCAGACCCAAAACTTTATCTAAAATATACATTAGAAAGTAATTACATTAAAAATAATATCATAAAGTTTATAGAACAAGCATCCCGTTTAGATTCAATACCTAAATGGCGTAGAATGGTTTCGGATACTATTTCTAGTTATTTTAATACTGTTTATAAAGACCAGAATAATAATGTTATAGGTATAATACCTAATTTTAATCATTTCAATATTATATTAATGGGTTCACCAGGTATAGGTAAAAGTTTTACGTCAAATATTATAGGAAAAACCTTAAAATATTCTGGTCTTTTAACTCGTGGAAATTTTAATGCAATTAAAAAACCTGATTTAATTGGAGGATATATAGGTACCACCGCACCAAAAGTATATAAAGTCTTATCAGAAGGTTTAGGAGATATAGTATTTATAGACGAGGCATATTCTATAGCAGGTAAGAAAAAAGCCGATGGTACTTATGACCAATATGGTCAAGAAGCTTTAGATGCTATTACAGATTTTACATCAGAACATGTTGGATTGTTTGGTATAATTGCTACCGGTTATAAATACGAAATGCAAAAT